>Ga0209297_1000986_pt1 | contig 16910 bp, 13 predicted proteins | sample S_130805_MF_Meta_FD_187322 | JGI IMG/M metagenome (GOLD analysis project Ga0209297, IMG submission 187322) | Freshwater microbial communities from Lake Simoncouche, Canada to study carbon cycling - S_130805_MF_MetaG (SPAdes) (version 2) | ecosystem: Environmental > Aquatic > Freshwater > Lake ... | reverse complement strand
CTCTGCCATTGGGCTACAGGGGCGAATCTTCAGGGGGTAAATCTACCTGTCTTTTCCGCCATCAATTGCATCTAATTCTTCGCCTATTTGATTAGGGACCAAGCCATTCCATCCAAGATATCTGACTCAGATGCAACAAATTCACTAGCTCCGGTCGCCGCCATAATTCTAGAAAGCACTAATGAGCCTGCCGTAATTACATCAACTCTACCCGGGTGCATATAGCCAAGAGATGTGATCTGATCTTTATTCATAGATTGAAAACTTGCCGCCACCTTATGCACATTACTAGCTGAGATTCTAGAAAGATGAATCATGTGGCGATCATAATCAGTTAATTCAAGGGCTGCTGCTGCAACTGTTGTGGCAGTTCCTGCTACTGCGATTAAAGTTTTGGCAGTTGTAATGGGCACAACTGCAGCAGCTTGAGTTATCGCAATATCAATATCAACAATTGCTTGGGCAATCTGGGCCATCGATGGTGGCTGAGTATTTAAGTGGCGTTCACTCATTCGAACACATCCGATATTTACACTCTTTGCAAAATCTACCTTTTCACTTCCAAAGACAAACTCTGTTGAACCCCCACCTATATCAACCACTAAAAATGGTGAATCACTTTGCCTTAACTCTTTAGTCGCACCAATAAATGAAAGCTCTGCCTCCTCCTCACCTGGGATAACTTCTACCTCAATACCTAAAATCTCTCTAACGCCGTCAATAAATAAATTTCGATTTATCGCATCCCTGGTTGCACTTGTTGCACAAAATCTTATTTTTTCAACGCCCTTACTTGCAATATGATCCTTAAATAATCTAACTGCGCTAAGTGTTCGATCAATTGCATCTGGCTGAAAGGCTTTATTTTGATCTACTCCCTGGCCAAGGCGAACAATCTCCATGGTGCGCAAAACTTCTTTAAAATTGTCCCCTGTAATATCGGCGATAAGTAAACGAATTGAGTTTGTTCCACAATCAATTGCGGCAACTCTGCTCACTTGCTCTCCTCATTAATTAAATTACTAATCTCACTACATGGCTTAGAAAGCCACCACTGACTTAATTTACTTAAAGCTTCATCCCCTAATGGATTTACATCAACACCAGCAGCAAGTGAGTGGGCAATCAAAGAATGTAAGCATTTGACCCGATCAGGCATGCCACCAGCAGTAATTCCATCAAGCTCTGGTGTTTGAATGTTTTCTACCTTAGCTAGCGCAGACCTTGCCGCCTCATAATCAATATGCGCCGCTAAGTACTTACCAGCTAGCTCTGAATCATTTAGTAATCGCTCATTCATCTCTGTCATCAATCCAGAGCTTTCTAAGGTTGAGATCGCACCCGTTAACCTCGGGCAGGTTGCGTAGTAAAAAGTTGGAAATGGTGTGCCATCTGCCAACCTTGGCGGTGTTTGCACAACATCTGGCTGCCCACATGGGCATCGGTGAGCAATTGCTGAAACATCTCTGGGGGGTCTGCCGAGTTGGGCTGCAACTGTTGCTAAATCTTTTTCACTTGGTTTTTCTGGCGTAAATTGTGCTTCTGGCTTAACCATTTTATTGATTTACATTTGTACTAGTAATTGAAGAAATTAATCTTGAGTACCAAGGAAGCCCTACTGGAAGTTGTTCTGAAACTTTAGTTTGCTCATTTGTGTTCTCAATTGCATCATTTCCAACCACAATGTATTGCCGCTCGCCCGGAAAAACAAAATGTAATCTTGCCCTTGCCTGGCTTGCTACATACTCTGGATCATTCCATTGCGCTAATTCATCTGCAGCTTTATCCAACATTGCCTGGTTATCAGCTAGTTGTGATCGCAGTGAATTTATTTGAGCCTTCTGAGTGAAGTAATGTTGAATTGGTGGTGCAAGAGTTACAGCGAGTGCAAATAAAACAATCCCAACAATTAAAGCCCGGTTTGATAAACCACGTTTTTTTAACCCAGATTGAATAGTTTTACGTGAGGATGAAACTAGCCCGGCGGCAAAAAATTTTCGACGGGCCATCATCTTGAGTTACTTTTTAAATCGAGGAAAAGCAGAGCTGCCTGCATAAATTGCATCTGCTGCTAACTCCTCTTCGATTCTAAGTAATTGGTTGTATTTAGCCACCCGCTCAGATCTTGCTGGGGCGCCAGTTTTGATTTGGCCACAATTAAGTGCAACTGCCAGATCAGCAATTGTAGTGTCCTCTGTTTCACCAGATCGATGGCTCATCATTGATCGGTAATTACTCTTATGAGCTAAATTAACCGCATCAATAGTTTCAGTTAGAGTGCCAATCTGATTTACCTTAACGAGCAGTGCATTTGCAGTTTTACTTTCAATTCCGCGCATTAATCGCTCTGGATTAGTAACAAATAGATCATCGCCAACAATTTGAATTTTATCCCCTAGTTGCGCGGTTAATTTCCCCCAGCCAGCCCAATCATTCTCATCTAATGGATCTTCAATTGAAACCAATGGATAGGCAGCAACTAAGTCGCTGTAGTAAGTGATCATTTGATCTGAAGTTAATTGCTTTCCTTCAAATTTATAACTTCCGTTATCAAAAAACTCAGTTGCAGCAACATCCATTGCTAATGCAATTTCAGACCCGGCTTTAAAGCCAGCAAGCTCAACTGCCTCAAGAATTAAATCCAGGGCTGCCCGATTGCTAGCAAGATTTGGTGCAAAACCACCTTCATCACCAATACTTGTTGCTAAACCTTTTTTCTTTAGTACAGATTTTAAGCTGTGGTAAATCTCAGCGCCCCAGCGCAATGACTCTTTAAATGTGCCTGCACCAATTGGTGCAACCATAAACTCTTGAATATCAACATTGGTGTCGGCGTGAGCACCACCATTTAAAATGTTCATCATGGGCACTGGCAGGGTTTTTGCATCAGATCCACCTAAGTATTTAAACAAGGATTGATTTGCACTATTTGCACCCGCCCGGGCAGCTGCCAAAGAAACACCTAGAATTGCATTTGCTCCTAGGCTAGATTTATTTTTTGTACCATCTAATTTGATCATCTGCTCGTCAAGATTTCTTTGATCCTCAGCTTTTAATCCAATAACTAATGGGGCTAACTTCTCATTAACATTCTTTACTGCAATCTGCACACCTTTACCGAGATATCTTTTGCCACCATCTCGTAACTCAGCTGCTTCAAATGCTCCAGTTGAGGCACCACTAGGAACTGCAGCCCGGCCAATAATTGAATTATCAAGTTTTACTTCTACTTCAACAGTTGGATTACCTCGAGAGTCTAAAATCTCTCTTGCTTTTACTTCTTTAATTCTTGACACTAATTTCTACCTAACTGTTATTTAAATTGATTTATGAATTAATTCTACCTTGCCTCATGTGCTTTGATCTGCGTAATTAGAGTTTTAGCCGCCCCGCGCAGGGCTGCTTCCGGATCCAAACCCTTATCTACCGCTTGTGAAATTAAACTAAGCAGCAACTCTCCGAATTGATCTTGATTCATCTCATCTGGCAGTTTCATTGATTCAACTTTTGGTAACTGGTAATTAGATTTACTTGCTCGATAAAGTAGCTTTGAAACAAGTGGTAGTGCCGGTTGAGCAAGCGGTACGCCATCAATTGCTGAGGTTCGTCCCTTTTCAACTGCCTTTTGTGCCTCCCAATTTTCTAGAACCTCACTACTGCTGCTTACGACCGTGTCTGAAAAAACATGTGGGTGGCGGCGGATTAATTTATCTGCAACACCTTTAGCAACATCTTCTATATCAAATGGTTGATTTTTATCCTCTTCAGCCATTCTTGAATGGAAATAAACTTGAAGCAGTAGATCGCCAAGTTCTTCTTGCATGGCTTCACGATCATTATCCTCGACTGCTTCAATAAACTCATATGATTCTTCAAGTAAGAATTTTAAGAGTGACAAGTGATCTTGTTCGGCATCCCATGGGCAACCACCAGGTGATCGGAGTTGATCCATTACCTGTCTTAGTCTGATGAGTTCTGAACTCATATTATTTAACTACTAAGGAAGTGGTGTAACTGCACCACTTGTTGCATCTGCTGCCTCAATAGTTGCGGTAGTTGGATTCCACTTACCGTATTTAGCGTCAACTTTTACACCAAGTTTTAATGCTGTATCAATTACTAACTTGGACACTTCAGAAGCAGCCTCATCTTCAGCCACTCCCGCATTGATTAATTCTACATTTAAGCGATCAGAGATAAGTAATATTCTTAAATAAGCTTCAAGGTTTGATGCTGCAAGATTAGCTCCAACTAATGCAGTTGGAAGTTGACTCTCGCCTCCAAGGCGAGAAATTGTATCTGCTCTGCGAGCAGCAACATCAGCAGAAGTTATCGACAAGTTTTTATCTAAAGCAACTTTATCTAAGAGAACTCTAATAATTAAAAATTGAGCCTGATTGCGCAGTAATTCTGCACCCTCTATTAACTGCATTTGAGAAGTGTCTACACCGTTGCGAGCAGTCAAAATATCATCAACATTTTTTTGAATCTCACTAGATTTAATTTCTGTTTCACCAATACTCACGCCAGTTGTCATACCGCCGCAACTTGTTAGGAGCAAAGCAACTAGCAGGGTGGAAAATACTTTCTTAACCAATTTCATCCTCATTTTCTATTTGCTCTTGCTACTGACAGTTGGTTGAATCAAAGTACGCAGTACTTCCTCTACCCACGTAAGGATTGAAGTATTCCCTACTGACGCACTTTCAACCCAATTTGGCCCACTAGGACGTGCCACCAAGAGGATTTGGCTGGCATTTTTATAGATTGAGCCAGGGTATAGACGAGCCAATCTTAATTGTGCAGATTCTGGTAAAAATACAGGTGAAAGCCGTAAGTTTTTCCCAGCAATTGCAATGTCAGTTAAACCTAACTCTTTGGCAAATAAGCGAAGGGATGCAACTGCCAATAATTCTGTAGCCGGCTCTGGTAATTGCCCAAATCGATCTGTCATCTCAAAGCCGATCTCTGAAAGTGCAACATTGTCATGAGCATCTGCAATTCTGCGGTACAAATCCAGACGTAATCTTTCTGACTCAATATATTCCACAGGTAAATGAGCATTAATTGGTAGCTCAACTTTACATTCATTATTTTTTGGTTTTTCATCAAAGTATCCTGTTTTAAATTCATCTACTGCATCAGCAACCATTCTCATATATAGATCAAAACCAACTTCAGCAATATGACCAGATTGCTCACCGCCTAGTAAATTACCAGCACCCCGAATCTCTAAGTCTTTAAGTGCAACCTGCATACCAGCACCAAGATCTGTATTTGTCGCGATAGTAGTTAACCGGTCATGAGCTAATTCAGTGATTGGTTGTTCAGTTGGATATAAAAAGTATGCATATGCTCGCTCACGACTTCGACCAACTCGACCACGAAGTTGGTGTAGTTGGGATAAGCCAAACAGGTCAGATCTATCAACAATTAAAGTGTTGGCATTTGGAATATCAATACCACTTTCTATGATTGTTGTACAAAGCAATAAATCAAACTCTCTATTCCAAAAAGATAAAATCACTTCTTCTAGTACTCGTTCATTCATCTGTCCGTGGGCAACACCAATTTTTATTCCTGGCACTAGTTTTTTAATTCTTTCAGATACCGCATCAATACTTTCTACTCGATTGTGAATAAAGAAAACTTGCCCATCTCGAAGTAATTCTCTATGGATTGCAGCACTTACTTGTTTTTCATCGTAAGGTCCAACATAGGTAAGGACTGGGTGACGTTCCTCAGGGGGTGTAGTTATATTAGACATCTCTCTAATCCCAGTTATTGCCATCTCCAAAGTTCTAGGGATTGGGGTTGCAGACATTGCAAGCACATCAACATTTGTTCTAGCTTTCTTCAACTCCTCCTTATGTTCAACACCAAATCGTTGCTCCTCATCCACGACTAGTAAACCAAGATCGCAGAACTCAATATCTTTTGAAAGAAGCCGATGAGTGCCGATAACAACATCAACTGAGCCAGATTTAAGTCCAGCAATAATCTCTTTGCTTTGGCTAGCGCTATTAAATCTGGATAATGCTGCTAGGCGAATTGGGAACCCTGCATAACGATTTGAAAATGTATTGAAATGTTGTTGAACTAACAAAGTAGTTGGAACCAATATTGCAACCTGCTTGCCATCTTGCACGGCCTTAAATGCTGCTCGTACTGCAATCTCAGTTTTGCCATAACCAACATCTCCACAAACAATACGATCCATTGGGTTTGGCTTTTCCATATCTCTTTTAACCTCATCGATTGTTGCCTGTTGATCAATCGTTTCAACAAAAGCAAAACTCTCTTCTAACTCTCTTTGCCATGGCGTATCGGGAGAAAATGCAAAGCCAGGTGCGCTCATCCGAGCGGCATATAACCGAATTAATTCTGCTGCAATTTGTTTTACAGCTTTTCTAGCTTTGCGCTTACTATTTTGCCAATCAGCACCACCAATTCGATGCAGTGCAGGTGCTTCACCACCAACATACTTTGTAACTTGTTCTAATGTATCGGTAGGCACAAACAATCTATCAGCGGGTTGTCCGCGTTTTGAAGAAGCATATTCAATAACAAGATACTCACGTGAAACTCCATTTGTCGTTCTATTTATTAATTCAGAGTATCTTCCAACTCCATGTTGTTCGTGAACAACATAATCACCACTCTTAAGTTGAAGTGGATCAATTGCTTTCTTACGGCGTGACGGCATTCTTGCAAGGTCTTTATCTGACGACCGTTGGCCAGAGATATCTTTATCAGTAACAACAACGCATTTGTACTTATCGCTGACAAAGCCATGTTGTAAGTCAGACTTAATTAGTGTGACTAAATTTGTTGCGTCAGGTTTTTTATCCATTGTCACTGTTTGATTTGGAAGATTATTTGAATTGAGCAACTCAGTGAGTCGTTTTAAAGTTCCAATCGCAGGCGCTGTAAATATGACTTGAAAGCCATTTTTATGCCAGTTCTTAATCTCTAAAATTGCCTCTTCATACTTGCCAGCATAGCTATCAACACCTTCTAGAAAGTCAATTGCCTCATCCTCTGGCTTACTTGGATAGAGATTTAAGTTTCGAATTAAAAATTCATGATTGCTTGCAAAATTTTCTATTTCTTCAAATAGATAGAAACCGCCTTTCTTTAACTTCTTACTAAGCTCAATTGGAGCAAGAATTTCTTTCTCCTCTGACCAAGCGAGATTTGACCAAGCAGCAGATAAAAACTCATCATTTGTTGAAATTAGATCTAACGCCCTGGTTCTAACTCTTGGCTCATCAATTATCCAGATTTGGCTTTTACTAGGTAGGAAGTCAACTAAGTTTTTAAATTCATCTACAAGACCTGCGGCTAGAGATTCCATTCCTTCAAAAGTAATTCCCTGAATAATTTTTTCGGCAAGCTCATTTATCTCTGGATAATTTTTTCTAAGTTTTATTGCCCTCTCTTTTAAATGATCATCAATTAAAAGCTCACGGCAAGGATAAATTGTTAATTCTGAAGAAATTTTTTCCATTGAACGCTGATCTGATATTGCAAAATATGAAATTTCTTCGATTTCATCCCCAAAAAAATCAATTCTAATTGGATGTTCTATGTCTGCCGGAAATAAATCTAAAATTCCACCTCGAACTGCAAAATCTCCTCTTCGCTCAACAAGGTCTGATCTAATAAAGCCAAACTCACTCAGCTTTTTGATCAAATCACTCATAATAAATTGGTTTCCAACCTTGATTTTTATTTGTGATTTTTCTAAATTATTGGGAATGATAGGTTGAATGAGTGCTCTAATTGAGCAAACTACATACTTAATTTGGTTATTTCTAATTTGATTTAATGCCTTAAACCTTGCAGTCACAGTGTCTGCTTTAGGACTTAATCTTTCATGGGGCAAAGTTTCCCAAGCTGGGAAATTTAAAACGGTATTTTCACCAACCAAAGATTTAAGTTCTGCCGTTATTAACTCCGCTGATCTACTAGAAGTTGTTACCATTAATAATGGCGTGCTTTGCACTGCAGCAAGCAGGGAGTGTGTTGCAGCCGGTGCTACTAAATCCCCTGGGTGTTCTAGATAATTTTCAATGGGCGAAGCAAGTCTTGTTAAAAGATTTAACATAACCCACCTTTCCGCGTAAAACGCCACATACCCCCACTTCATAAATGAAGGGGGGTGGAGAGGTAATTCTAAGGCCAGTTGATCGTATCAATAGCCATAAAGATGCGCATAGTTATTTCAAACCTGTAATGATTAGGCCATGAGTTCCTCTGCAGATAATGCTGATTTGCGCAATGATGTCCGAAAATTGGCAGATCTACTTGGGCAGACAATTGCCAGACAAGAAAGTGATGAATTACTGTCATTAGTTGAATCAGTCAGACTTTCAGTCCGTGAAGGTCAACAAGATCAAATTTTAAGTGAATTAGATGATTCACAGACTATTTCTTTAGTTAGGGCGTTTAGTAATTATTTCAATTTAGCAAATGTGGCTGAGCAAGTTAATCGCTCTAAGGTTTTGGCAGATGCTCACAAATCTGGTGGCTCATGGCTTAAGAAAACTGTAGACAATATTTTGCAGGCCCAAAAAGATGGCAAAACTTTTGATTCGAAAGAATTGCAATTTTGGATTGACAATTTTTCAGTCAGACCAGTGTTTACTGCTCATCCGACAGAGGCTGCTCGCAGATCTGTTTTAAGTAAAATGACAACTATCGCTCAACTTCTTGAACAACCTGATAGTCAAATAAAAAACGAACGGCTTGCTGAAACTATTGATCTTTTATGGCAAACTGATGAACTTAGGCTTGGTAGGCCTGAACCGCTTGATGAAGCAGTGAATTCGATTTATTACTTGGATGAGTTGCTAATTCAAACCGTACCAGAGGTATTAGCTGAGTTCGCTAATGAAGTTAAAAGATTAGGTATACAGCTTTCATTAAACGCTAGACCACTTTCATTTGGAACATGGATTGGTGGCGATCGAGACGGAAATCCAAATATCACCGCTGAAGTAACAAAGGCGGCAATACTTCTACAAAATTCTCACTTTACAAGAACAGTATTTGAGCATTTAGATGAATTAAGACAAGCACTATCTATTTCCACAAAATTAGCTGGAGTCTCAGTGGAGTTAGAAAAATCCGTAGCCCAAGACCTTGAAAAGTTGCCAGAAATTGAAAATCGTTATCGACGTATAAATGTTGAAGAGCCATATCGCTTAAAAGCAACTGCTATTCGGCATAAATTAGCATTAACACAAGTACGTCACGCTAGTGGGCTCCCGCACTTTCCGGGCAGGGATTACAAAAATACAGTAGAACTTATAAATGATCTTGAGATTATGCGCACCTCACTACTTGCTAATAATGGCCAGCTGATAGCAACCGGCTTACTAGAGAGAATTACTAGGGCAATTAGCGCTTTTGGTTTAACACATGCATCGATGGACATTAGAGAACATTCAGATGTGCATCACCAACTTTTATCGCAAATATTTTCTAATTTAACTCCTGCGCTAATAAACTCGCAACTAGATTCAAAAGAACAACCAAATCTAGAAAATCTTGATGAATCATCAGATAGATGCATTAAAACATTTGTTGCAATAAATGAATTAGTTGATCGCTTTGGACCAGAAGTTATTGAAAGCTACATAATTTCGATGACTAAATCTGCCGATGATGTGATGGCAGCAGTTTTAATCGCAAAAATGGCTGGATTGATCTCATTAAATCCTGGGCAGGAATTTGCAAAAATTGGGTTTGTGCCGCTTCTTGAAACTGTTACTGAGTTAAGGTCGGCCGATAAAATATTGGATGATCTACTGAGTAATCAAAATTATCGTAAAATTGTAAAACTTAGAGGAAACTTACAAGAGGTAATGCTTGGATACTCAGATTCAAATAAAGATGCCGGAATTACCACAAGTCAGTGGGAAATTCACAAAGCACAACGTAAATTGCGAGATGTTGCAATTAAACACGGTGTTAAATTAAGACTGTTTCATGGTCGAGGTGGATCGGTTGGACGTGGTGGTGGGCCAACTTATGATGCGTTAATTGCACTTCCTTGGGGTTCAATTGATGGACAAATAAAAATGACGGAACAAGGTGAAGTAATTTCAGATAAATATGGTTTACCAGCCCTTGCTAAAGAAAATTTAGAGTTAACTCTTGCTGCAGCTCTTGAAGCAACTATTTTGAATCGAGAGCCTCGCCAGTCGGCAGGTGACTTAAATAGTTGGAATGATTGTATGGACTTAATAAGTGATCATGCATTTGCTGCATATCGAGGATTGGTCGATCAAGCAGACCTGCCAGCATATTTCTATGCCTCAACTCCAGTTGAGCAACTTGGAAATATGTTTTTAGGTTCAAGACCATCAAGAAGACCACAAGACTCCGGTGGGCTTGATTCTCTACGGGCGATACCTTGGGTATTTGGTTGGACTCAATCACGACAGATTGTTCCTGGTTGGTATGGAGTTGGATCTGGCTTAAAAGCTGCACGTGAGGCAGGTAAAGGTGATTTACTACAAATGCTACTTAAGGACTGGCACTTCTTTCGAACATTCATAAGCAATGTTGAGATGACTCTAGCTAAAACTGATCTAACTATCGCTCAACGTTACGTCGATGAATTAGTTGACCCTTCACTTCATAAAATATTTGATCAGATAAAGTCAGAGTTCGATTTAACAGTTAAAGAGTTGCTACTTATGACCAATAAAACTGAAATTTTAGGTAACCAACCAATTCTGGCGAGAACGTTGCAAATTCGCGATACCTACCTTGCACCTCTTCAGCTTCTACAAATTTCGCTTCTAAAGCGGGTACGCAACCAAAAAAAGGTGGATCCATTGCTAGCTCGTGCATTGCTTTTGACCATAAACGGAGTTGCAGCAGGCCTTCGAAATACTGGGTGAGTAGGCTCAACTAGTTAAAGTTAGGGGTTAAGTTGGCTAAGCAGTTGGTATATCCATTTACATTTGGAGATAAAAGTAAATCAGACTTGCTTGGTGGTAAGGGCGCAAATATTGCAGAAATGGTGCAGATGGGATTGCCCGTTCCACCAGGATTTACCATAACTACTGAGGCATGTCGTGAGTTTTTATCTACTGGAACTGTCCCAAAACTTTTATTTAGCCAAATACATGAGGCACTTTCTAATTTAGAAAAAGTTAGCGGTAAGAAGTTTGGAGATGTAAATAATCCATTATTAGTTTCAGTTCGCTCTGGTGCTAAAGATTCTATGCCTGGAATGATGGAAACTGTATTAAACGTAGGCATGACACCTGAAGTTGCGACTCAGCTGGCAGCCTCTACAGAGAATGAAAGATTTGCTTGGGATTCTTACCGAAGATTTATAGATATGTTTGGCCGTATTGTTTGTGATTTACCGGTTGACATAGTACATAATATTGAGAACTTATTTATTACTAAACACAAGGTAAAAGTTATTGCTGACCTTCAATCTTCATCTCTGAAAGAGTTATCAAATGAATTAATTATTGCGATTGAAAAATTCACAAATAAGCCGTTTCCTACCAAACCAATTGATCACCTAACTCAATCAATTGAAGCAGTATTTAAGTCTTGGAATTCAGAGCGTGCTCAGCTATATCGCAGGCGAGAAAGAATTCCATCTGATCTTGGTACTGCCGTGAATATTCAAGCAATGGTGTTCGGAAATCTAAGTGATGATTCCGGCACAGGTGTTGCATTCACAAGAAATCCAGCAACCGGTGAAAAGGGAAGTTATGGAGATTACTTAGATCGGGCCCAGGGCGAAGATGTAGTAGCTGGAATTAGAAACACAATGTCACTAAAAGATATGGAAGCAAAAGAACCTAATGTTCATGCTGAGTTAGAGAAGTTAATGAAATCTCTTGAAGATCATTACCGAGATCTTTGTGATATTGAGTTCACGGTAGAAAAAGGCAAATTATGGATACTGCAAACTAGAGTCGGGAAAAGAACTGCTGAGGCAGCATTCCGAATTGCTACTCAATTAGTTGACGAAGGCAAAATCTCAATGGATGAGGCATTACTTAGAGTAAGTGGTGATCAACTTGTTCAGTTGATGTTCCCTCAGTTTGATTTAAGTTCTAAGAAAAATCTAATTGCAACTGGAATTGCTGCCTCCCCAGGTGCGGCAGTTGGCGAAATCGTATTTAATTCAAAAAGAGCTTTTGATCTTGCTAAATCTGGCCGCAAAGTAATTTTAGTTCGCCGAGAAACTAGTCCAGATGATCTAGTTGGAATGGTTGCAGCCGAAGGAATATTAACTAGTCGAGGCGGAAAAACCTCTCATGCAGCTGTAGTTGCTCGAGGTATGGGTAAAACAGCCGTTTGTGGAACTGAAAGTATTTTAGTTGATGAAAAATTACTGCAATTTAGCGTTGGAGATTTAATTGTTCGCGAAGGTGAAATTATCTCTATCGATGGAACTACTGGATGTGTCTATCTTGGCGAGCTGCCTGTTACTCCGTCCCCAGTTACCACTTACTTAGAGGGAAATTTGTCAGCTACTTCAGATTTAGCAACTCCGGTTGTAAAAGCTGTTGACAGAGTTTTGCAGCACGCAGATGAAATAAGAAAATTAGTTGTAAGAGCTAATGCAGATACACCTGAGGATGCAGCCAGAGCTAGATTGCTTGGTGCTCAAGGAATTGGTCTTTGTCGCACTGAGCACATGTTTTTAGGTGAAAGGAGAAATTTTGTTGAACGTGTGGTTTTAGCTGAGAATGAAAGTGACCAAAATGCAGTAATTGCCGAGATGCAGCCGCTGCAAACCGAAGACTTTATCGGAATTCTAAAATCAATGAGTGGATTGCCTGTAACGGTTAGATTACTTGACCCACCCCTGCATGAATTTTTGCCAGATCTTGCAAGTTTAAGTGCTGAAATGGCTACCGCAGAAGCATTGAATACAAATTTATCCGTGCGAGATAAGGCGCTATTTGCAGCAGTTAAACGCCTGCATGAATCAAACCCAATGTTAGGACTTCGTGGCGTTCGACTTGGAATTTTAATTCCAGAACTATTTAAAATGCAGGTTAGGGCACTTGTTTTGGCATGTATCCAAGTTAAAAAAGAAGGGTTTGATCCAAAGCCTGAATTAATGATTCCACTGGTAGCAACTCAGCGAGAATTATTGTACTTACGTGAGAGTTTAGAAGAAGAGATTAAGAATACCTTGGCTGGTGAAGAAATAGATATTCCGATTGGCACAATGATTGAAACTCCAAGAGCTGCAATTACAGCTTCCCGCCTTGCAGATTACGCTGACTTCTTTTCATTTGGTACAAATGATTTAACACAACTTACCTGGGCATTTAGCCGTGATGATGTGGAATCAACATTCTTGCCAAGGTATCTAGATTTAGAGCTTTTGCCATTCAATCCCTTTGAGTCGCTTGACCAAGATGGGGTCGGCTTGCTTGTAAAAATTGCTAGAGATCAAGCACGTGCATTTAAAAAGGATTTTAAACTTGGAGTTTGTGGCGAGCATGGTGGAGATCCAAGAAGTATTCATTTCTTCCATGATTTAAACCTTGACTATGTATCGTGCTCACCATTTAGAGTCCCGGTTGCCAGATTAGAGTCTGGCCGTGCAAAATTAATTAAGAATTAAAAGCAGTTTGAGCTTTATCTAAACCATTTAAGACTAGCTCTTCAACTGCATCTGCACCCCTTTGAATAAACTCTGGGATATCTTTTCTCTCCTCTTTTGAAAATGGCTTTAATACAAAATCTGCTGGATCTTGCTCACCAATTGGCCGGCCAATTCCCATTCGAATTCGATAGTAATCCCCAAGTGAAAGTGAGGAGGTAAGGGACTTAAGGCCGTTATGCCCGTTGTCTCCACCACCTTGTTTAATTCTTAAGTTATTAAAAGGTAGGTCAAGTTCATCATGTATAACAATTATTTTTTCTGTCGGGATTTTATAGAAGTCGATTAATGATTTAGCTGGCCCACCAGTTTCATTCATAAAACCACGAGATTTAGCTAAAACTAATATCTCAGTTGCGCACTTAACCTCAGATATTTCCATCCGTGATTTATGAGCACTAAATTTTTGGCTACCAGAAAGTGAATCAACAACTAATTGCCCAATATTGTGGCGAGTTTTTTCATAATCAGGCCCAGGATTTCCCAAACCAATTACTAACCAGCGATCAGCCATAAGTTAAGGCTAGCGCCTGCTTACTTCTTTTTATCCTTCTTATCATCTGCGCCAGCAGGTGCAGCAGCAGCAGCAGCGGCATCGCCTTCAGCAGGGGCTGCAGCAGCGGCATCGCCTTCAGCAGGGGCTGCAACAACAGCAACCTCTTCAACTTCAGCAGACTTAACAGACAAGTGAACAACAATCATCTTTGGATCACTTATTAACTTAACGCCCTCAGGTAGAACAACATCAGCAGCTGCCTTAGATTCACCAGCCACCATGCCCTCCATGCTAAGAATTAAGAATGCAGGAATATTGGTTACATCTGTTTCAACCTCAATTGAGTTATTTGTGTGTTCCAAAATACCATCTTGGTCATACTTACCTTCAGTATGAACTGGAACTGAAACAACAACGCGCTCACCACGACGAACAATTACTAAATCTATGTGTTCTAACAAGCCAGTTAATGGATCACGTGATACAGATTTAGGAAGTGTTAACTCTGTGTGATCATCTAATACGACATCAATCAAAACGTTTGAGGTCTTAAGTGCAATTCCTAGCTCACGGGAAGGAAGAGCAACATGTTGTGGCTTCTCACCATGACCATAAATTACTGCCGGAATAAATCCATCACGGCGTGATCTGCGGGATGCACCTTTGCCAAATTCAGTTCGGCGTGCACCATTAATTGAAATCTCAGCCACTTTACTTCTCCCTCGATAACGGTTTTATCCCTCGCGGAACGAAGCGTAAGAATAGCCAATGAGTGGGTAAAAGGACAAATTGATCCTCAGCCCGCAGGGATTTCAACCCCAAACCTTCTGATCTGAAAATGTCCTTATGGCTGATATTTTCCTAATTGTTTGTACTAAATTACTTAATTATCTCTTTACGTGTAGTTATCGACTCTAAAAACTCCATATCTGGTTCAACACCAATGCCAGCAGTATTTTGCACATTCAGATAGCCATTCTCTATTACAAATGGTTAAGTTATATCTTGCTTAAGATACATAGCAGATTCTGAAGTTTCATCAGGTGATGTAAATCCAGGAAGTGCTGCTAAGGCAAGGTTTGCCGCCCTAACAATTCCAGTCTCAAGCATTCCGCATCCGTCAGTGTTTAAATCCCGAAGTATCTAATCTCAAGTTTGATCAAGTCAGCGGCCTGGGCTCTGCAACTAAGCTTTATAAGCCAAGTTCAGATTGGCATTACGGTTGATTAGAAGGCCAGACACATTAACTTCATAGAGTAATTTTATTAAGAACTTTATCACCGCTTTTGATTTGCACTTGATAACCTTTTAACTTATCAGATGCCTTAATTATTAGTTGCCCATCTTCGTTGTATGCAAGTGTAATATTTTTACTTTTAGCTCCTTTTTTAGTGGCAATCGCCTTAACAACTGAGCTAGCAGCAGACATTTCTATTGAACCAGTCAATGTGTAACTACCAGATTTTTTAACTTTTTTAAATTTTGTTGTTGAAATTTCTTCTTCAATTATTATATTCAACTCCACAAACGATGCATTTTTTGCTCTTTCATCTGCGTTGGGTAAAAATGTGTAACCCTTCTCTGCAGCAGTTTGCGTTCCATCAGGATTTTTAATCCAAAAAGGATTCTCAGGTGTTGCAATTGGGCCAGTTGCACCTTGAGGTGCTGGGCCGAATTTAGGCGAACCATCAGTGTTATATCCAATTTGAATCATCCCCACCGGTGCGGGTGAAATTAAATCAGAAACGGCCTCTGTTTTATTTTTAGCCCTCTCTTCTGCGTTTGGTAAAAAAGTATAATTTTTTTCAGCCTCAGTTGGTGAGCCATCTGGGTTTTTTATCCAGCATGGTTTCTCAGGTGTACAAATTGGAGCAGTTGCAGCTTGAGGATCTGGTCCATATTTAGGAGATCCATCAGTGTTGTAACCAATAATTATGTCCGCATAGCTTGAAGTAGGAGCTAAAAGTGAAATAAACAAAATGCTGATTATTATTTTGTGCCTGTTAGAAAACATAATAAATTGTAGGAATAAAACACTATGTTTGCAACCATTATTTACCAGGTGCGCCCGCAGGGATTCAAACCCCGAACCTTCTGATCCGAAGATTGCCCATATATTGGAGCATTACCTTCGTTAGATCTGATTTACCCTCTACTTATTAGAAATTATTCAATACTTGCAATGTAGGTTTGTGCTTGCCCTACTTGCTGAGGCGTAAAGCAGTTTTGGTTATTAAGAATTACTCTGTTAATTTTTTCTGAAGTTCGTAAAATCTCTCCTCTAACCTCATTTGCTTGCAGGCCATAACCGTTTTTATCCAAATCTTTTGCACTTAGAAGCAATTCGTTTGCCTTGTTCACATTATCTTCAACAACTTGTTGGGCAGCCTCACACGCATTTTCATCTGTACTTGAACAGCTAGGTATTAACAGCAGTCCACAAATTACAAACGGGATTAGAAGTGTTCTTGGCATAGGGCAAAGGTAGTCTGTAGAGGGTGTGAGAATATAGAGATTCTTGTACTTCAAGTGCGCCCGCAGGGATTCGAACCCCGAACCTTCTGATCCGAAGTCAGATGCTCTATCCAGTTGAGCTACGGGCGCAAGTTATTTTTTAGTTTGAAACTGATCTTAACTATGCCCATCAAAAAGACTAGTAACTGAGCCATCTTCAAAGACCTCTTTAATAGCACGGCCAAGAAGTGGAGCAATTGAGAGCACGGTTAAATTATCAAATCTATTTTCCTC
>Ga0209297_1000979_pt1 | contig 16974 bp, 30 predicted proteins | sample S_130805_MF_Meta_FD_187322 | JGI IMG/M metagenome (GOLD analysis project Ga0209297, IMG submission 187322) | Freshwater microbial communities from Lake Simoncouche, Canada to study carbon cycling - S_130805_MF_MetaG (SPAdes) (version 2) | ecosystem: Environmental > Aquatic > Freshwater > Lake ... | reverse complement strand
GTATTGTTATATCTTTATTGGCTGGATTACCTATGTTTGTATTTGGATACCAGATGTTTATATTAACATTTATAGTATCTATGTGTTATTATCTAACTTACGAAACAATACATTGGTATATGCATTTACCCAAACAAAGAAGTGTAGAGTATGTATGGTGGTATAGAAGATTGAATGGTCATCATTTGTTACATCATAGATATATGAATCGTAACTATAATGTAGTGTTGCCATTTGCTGATTTAATATTTGGAACATTGATGTTGAGAAGTCCGATTAAATTTAATCAGTGTAGTGAAACTTATTGTGTTCCAAACGTACAACCAAAGTAAATTTTTTCTATTTATATCAAATGAGACGCATTGTAGGAAAAGATAAAAAAGGTAGAACTGTATTAATTAACGTACCCAGTTATGATGACATGTATATCAATAATCAATTTGGTCCACAAATAGCTTTAGCATTTAGTAGTAATGGATCTGGTTCTGCTTCTAGTTCAACACCAGTTGTTGGTTCAGGTCAAAAAGCTATTTTTGGTTATGGTTATATAAATGGTCCAGTATCAATGACAAATTTAGTAAGTAATACTGGAGTGGTTGCTACAGATACAACAGGTGTTGGTACTACTAGAAACGGTCTTGCTGCTGCTGGATATGGAACTGATAAAGCTATATTTGGTTTTGGGTATCAGAACGGAATCATATTTAATATGACTAATAAAGTAAGTAATACTGGAGTGGTTGCAATTGATACAACAGGCGTAGGTGATGCTAGAACTACACTAGCTGCGGCTGGATATGGAACTGATAAAGCTATATTTGGTTATGGATTTAGTAATTTGTGGAGTACAAGTGTATCTACTACTAATTTAGTTTCAAATACAGGGGTAGTCGCAACAGATACAACAGGCGTAGGTACTGCTAGACAATATTTAGCTGCTGCTGGATATGGAACTGATAAAGCTATATTTGGGTATGGTTATGTATATGGTCCATATATACAAGTATCTATGACTAATAAAGTATCTAATACGGGTGTAGTCGCAACAGATACAACAGGCGTAGGTACTATTAGAAGAGGATTAGCTGCAGCTGGGTACGGAACTGATAAAGCTATTTTTGGTTATGGCTATAATGATAGTAGTCCATATTATTTGTCAATAACAAATTTAGTAAGTAACACAGGCGTGGTTGCGACAGATACAACAGGTGTTGGTACTGCTAGACATGAACTAGCAGCAGCTGGATATGGTAGTGATAAAGCAATATTTGGTTATGGAACTGATGGTACCGTTTATTCTATGACAAATTTAGTAAGTAACACAGGGGTTGTTGCTAATAATGTAACAGGTGTTGGTACTGCTAGACAGTCGCTAGCTGCTGCTGGATATGGTACACCTTAAAAATGTGTGTGTGGTTAATAAAATTATACTATTTATAGATATATGATGCATTGGCAAACTTATTATCAGCAAAATAAACATCTTCCACTCAATACAATAATGGAAGGATACAAAAAGTTAACATTGGAATTTGCGGAACGAATGGTGCTTATAACACAACAAAGTCAAAATGTTGGCTCAGGTTATTATTCTAGTTCAACACCAGCCGGTCCATCTGGTATTCAAAGAGCTATATTTGGTTATGGTATTAATTTTGGTGCGCAAAATGTATCAATGACAAATTTAGTATCCAATACAGGTATAATTGCGACGGATACAACAGGAGTAGGTACTGCTAGAAAAGGACTAGCTGCAGCTGGATATGGAACTGATAAAGCAATATTTGGTTTCGGGTATACTACCGGTGTTGTAGCTATGACCAATTTGGTAAGCAACACAGGCGTAGTTGCAAATGATACAGCAGCTGTTAGTCTTGTCCCCAGACAATATGTATCAGCTGCTGAATATGGAACTGATAAAGCCATATTTGCTGGTGGTTCTGTCAGTGGTGAATCCTCCTCCACCCAGTATACCAATTTGGTATCCAATACAGGGGTAATTGCATCAGATGTTTATAGTAACATGGGAGAGCGCATGCGGGCCGCCGGCGTTGGGTATGGTGGTGATAAAGCAATATTTGGTTATGGTGGGAATTATTCTAATACTGTATTGAATTCAACATATTTAGTATCCAATACAGGTACATTTTCAAGCGGGCAAGCAGCTATAGGCACAGGTAGATATGGTGTTGCTGCTGCTTCATATGGGACTGATAAAGCTATATTTGGTTTTGGTTCAGCTGGCTCATATTCAGCATCCCGTATTACTAATTTAGTATCCAACACAGGTGTTGTTTCTGGTGATCAAAACATTGCTGATAACCCTAGATACTGGTTAGCTGCTGCTGGTTATGGTGGAGATAAAGCTATTTTTTCAGGAGGTGTTGATTCTCCGTCAACAAATCTAGTATCCAACACAGGAGTAATCTCAGCATTTATAACACAAGTTGGTACTGGTAGATACCAGTTAGCAGCAGCTGGATATTCTTTATCTTAAAAATGTGTGTGTGGTTAATAAAATTATAATAATCATTTTTAATGGTTATTCAACAACATAAAATAGTTATAAACAAAAATATATGGCATCAAACTTAAATTCAGAATTCAATTATCGTTATCAAGTTATTGGCAGTACGCCATGGGAAAAAATAAAGACACTAAAAGGGTTTTTAGAGGGACGTAAACGTGCAGAAGCCTTAGAAAAGGTAGCAGAATTAAAACACAGAGCCAAGTTAGAAGAACTAAAGCACTTGAAACAGATTGCTGCGCTTCCACATGTTATTTTAACACTTGAGGCTGAACTAATTGAGTTGGAATCTACACTGGAAGATACAGCTCATGCCTTTGCTCTTAATAAACAAGAACTTGTAATTATTAGAAAGTTGTTAGCTGAATTATATGAAATAGCTGAACCAACCAGAATACCTGGTTATACAGATGACCAAATGTTTGAAGCAAATGCTAATAATGAATTTACCGTGACAATTGGAAGAGAAATACAAGCAGAAATTATTGCCAATGGTAGACCATCACCAGCTAAATTGTTAAATGCAATGAGCAATCCACAAACACTTGAATCTTTAAAACTAATTGGATTAGTACCAAAAGAAACAATATTGCTAGAAAAATCTGATATTGATGATATTTTAAAATTAAATAACATCAATGAACCCAAGTTAATAAGTGGATCTTTAACAAATTAATTTGGGTCGTAACCAAATTCGTGTACGCTATTAGCGTCTGTATAAAGTGTTTTGGCTGAAACAATTTTGCTTACTATTTTGTATTTGCCGTGTAAAGTGGATCTACCATGTTGTATGGCATAGTTTTTGTTTAATGTTACCCAATCGCCTGGGTTGATACTAATATCTTTATTGATAATTGGTATGGCTCTATAGATTTTTACTTTAGCATCTGGTTTGTTTCTATAAAACTGCATTCGACGTATGCTTTCAATATCATTTGCATCTCCGCCAGCATCTCCATAATATCTAACAGCTTGTGGTGTGTAGATATCGTCTGGATATATTTGTGTTAGATTGTGTAGAGGAGCGCCACTTGTTTTATCTGGTGCTGTATGAGTGCCTTTATAATCTTCTTCTTGTAAAAGATCCATTAATTTGATCATAGAGTATTGTATGTTTTTTCAAATTCAACTTTAGCTATACGATAATAACCAGTATTAGCTGGATCTTTTACCAAATAATCACCAGGCTTGATAATCATATCTTCTCCCCATGGTGCTTTGAATGTTACTGGTTCACCACTATATAAAGCAACTTGTCTTGGAGATTGTTCTGGGTAAATATCACTACCTACACTACCAGTATATAACTTAGGTAATTTAGCTGCTTTGATCACATAATTCTCACCAGTAACACCACTGAAAATAATATCATCAACATCAGCAGTGTTTTGTGTTTCTTTACCATCACTAGTTATAGTAACCACTGGTTGTTGAATAGTTGACTTGGTATATGTCATTGGAGGCATAGAGCCAGGTTTACCGTCATCAATGTATTTGTATACCAACTTTTGTTTGGTTACTGGTTTAAATGTTAATGTAGATGCAATTTGGTTAATGTCTACATTGATAACTTCACTGAGTATATCTTTGAGTTTGATCATATCTTATAAATATGGTTGAGGATATCTGATGACATAACAAAAACCCATCAAAATTAATCGATGGGTTATTATTTTAAATTGGTGTCCCCGACAGGATTTGAACCTGTGACCATCCGCTTAGAAGGCGGATGCTCTATCCAGCTGAGCTACGGGGACATTAAATTATTACAATTCGTTACGAATTAGTTTTCCAAGTTCTGTCAGATTAAAGAGAGGTTCACCATCTTCATTGTGACCTGAGACATATAAGAGTCCATCTGATACCATCTTATCAACGGTTGCTTTTACTTCTTGTAGAGCAATCTCATCATAAATAATACTGGCTTCAAACTCATTACATTCCATTTCTGTCATGATAACCTTGATACATTCAGCCTTTTCTTCAACCTTTACTTGTTCTTCTACTTTAGCAACATCTAGTGAAGCACAATGACTTAGTAAGTCATCAATTGATCCTGTAAAATTGTCTTTGATATAATCTGACATGATAATATATATAGAATTTTGTAATTTTAAGCTACCCAAGCCAATTGAATATTCTTGTAATAACGAGCGGATCGCTTAGCAATACAACGCAGTGACTTATCAACATTGTGGGGAACACGAATGTTTTTACCCCAACCATTTTCAGCTCGTCCTAGTGCAATAACAAATCCCTTTTGTTTATCAAATCGATCTCCAAGCTTGGTATTGGTATAACTCCAACCAATACGAATTGAGTCATTGATAACTGTGGCCACAACATAACCACGGGGCTGACCATTACGATCCCGAACCAACTGCTTTAGTGTAGTATCCTTCATATATTTTTTATTCTTTGTTTTACTTTATTAGTTTACCATCAAATGTTGAAATGTCAACGAGAAAATTTGTGGTGGTTTTTAACTAGAACCACCAAACTAGACAATGAACACAACAATATTTTTTGTTTTTTGTAGATAGAAGTGAAATTTAACACCTCTGAAGTTAAGCACCAATTAGGTGTTTAAGTGGATGATAAGTAACCTTACGTCGATTATAAAGTTGCTTAGCATCATCAACTGATTCAATTACATAAAGTTCGTTTTTGTAATTGATGACCATATTATTAGCACACATCTCATAAAGATACTTACCAATGAAATTTTTAATCGTATTAGCATCTTCAACCAACTCAACTTGGTTAATTCCAGGTCGAGTAGCCGTCGGATACCAAACAGCGAGTAACTTAATCATGATATAATCTTATCAGAGTTTTGACCGAAGTCAAATGTTTTTTTAGATCACCCGAATGCCGCTGGTGAGATCACCATCATTAAGTGCATCAAGGTTGTTGATCTTGGATTGAACACGGCGACAAGCCTGTTCCTCAATAGTATTAGCCGCAAACATAATAGTTTGAATACAAGGACTCTTGCCATCAGCACGATGTATACGACCCAAAGCCTGAATCATATTAATAGCACTGAAACTAGGACTCACAATACTATGACGAGGAAAGTTACCAATCAGATCGTGCAAACTAATACCAGCATTACCAGCACTAAGATTCACAATCATGATGCGCTTAACATTGTTCTGAAAATCAACAATGTCATTGTCACGTTGTTTGTTAGTTTGACCACCAATAATATAAGCAATCTTGTTCTGAAACTTATTCTTCTGACCAAGCTTCTTGTTGATAGCTTCTACCGTCTCAGTATAATTAACAAACACAACAGGACTAATGCCTTCATCACACATATCCTCAATCATTTCAACCATGGTAGGAACTTTGAGAAGTTCTGCCATACGTCGTGCCTTAGTCATAATAGCAAACTGATGTTGTTTGTAACTAGAACTAGACTCTTCCAAAGCAGCCAACTCAGCTTCCATCATTTCATAAACACGATTGATCTTATCAGTATTGGTACCCATATCAAAGGCTTCAGCCTTAACACGATTGTCAGGAAAGATACTACCAAACATCTTACGAGTCATACGACCAGCCACCTTGGTTTGATTAAACAAGATATCATGGATGTTACGCATCGCAGTACGAGTAGCAGTATTCTCAAGATCAATTTGAAAAGCACCAAATCGATTGATACTCACATTAGACGTTTTCAAGAAATCTTTGAAGTTATACAAGTTATGAAGCAAAGTGCTATAACCAAAACTACGCATCTCAATAGGATTAGTAGCAGCAGTAGCACTCAACAACAACAACTTGTATCCTTGTTGTTTAAGAGCCACAAGCATATTGGAGTTCTTGCTCTTAATCGCCTTGCACTTGTGAGTTTCATCCAAAATCACCAACGCATCCTTGAGAAAATGAATCTGGTAATTTTCCACATATTCATCGTTGTCATTCTTGAAAGTGAGGTGTTCGGTGTTGCCACGGACCAGCTTTTCATAGTTGATGATAACATTTGCCTTGATACCAAACGTGGCCAAAACCTCACCCCAAGCCTTACGAACAATCTTGGGACAGATCACAACCAGAGGTACATTTAATTGCTTGGCAACCCAAGCAGCAACATAGGTTTTGCCGACTCCTGTATCGCTCAGATCCGCAGCGACTCCATTCACATAAATACTATTAAGTAGTTTAACCGCATGTTCAGGTTGAGGTCCAATCAATTGAGAAAAATCAAGTTGCGATTTCATGTTGTAAACATCTTACAACAAATTAGGAAAATGTCAACCATCAACTTCAACTTTTTCTAATGTTTTTTAATCTAATGAACTATTTATTAGTGTTATGGGACGAAAAAAATTAAACAGAACAAAGGAGGAATTAAATGAGCTTAACAGAAAAAGAGTCAGACGATATTATGAAAAACATAAAGATATTGTCAAACAAAAAAATCTCGATAGATACTATCAATCAAAAAAGTGGGATTTACAAGATAATAAATAAAGTTGATGGAAAATATTATGTTGGTCGATCTAAAAATATGCATAAAAGGTGGAAAACACATATGAGAGATTTATTGTACAATCGACATTCTAATATACATTTACAAAGAGCCTGGAATAAGTATGGGTATGATAATTTTGAATTTATAGTAGTTGAATATGTTGACAATATAGATTCTCTGTTGATTAATATGGAAGAAAAATATATAAATACATTTATTGAGGATCGCAACCGAGGAATTGACAATTGTTATAATATAAGTGAAACTTCATATGGTGGTCCCTCAATACTAAACAATCAATTTAGAAAAGGTATTCCACATAATGAAATAGATAAACAAAAAATATCTAAAGGATTATTAGGCAATACTAACACAAAGGGTAAACCAATATCTAAATCACATCGTGAAAAGATTATAATCAATTCTCTTAAAAAGAAAGATAATCCATCATATAATCATAAAATATATAAGTTTTATAACAAATATACGAATAAATACTTTACTGGCAATCTATACGATTTGTGTAAAAAAGAAAACGTATTAATTAACTCGCCGTTTCATAGAGTAATAAAAGGAGAGCGTAATCATTATAAAGGTTGGATTTATCTAAAAAACTAACCGTTCACTGATCGGAATTTTCGGCCGTGGGATTCTTCAGCACAATCTTGCTCTTGGAGGCAAAAATAGCTTTAACCACTTGTTCACCAATGGCATCAATTATACACTTAATGAAGTGAATAATGGAACCAACCGCTACCAACACGATGAACAGAAACAATAGATATTCAGACATACTACCCGTAATATATTTATAGAATTCAATCATACGTTTATCTTAACAGTGCCATCGTGGTTGTCAACCCATTTATTTTTCGTTATCGTTAAAGAATTTAATTATCCATTGGTCCCCTATCTGGTGTATTCAACCGTCATCTTAATTATATTTATTCTTGTAGCAAAGTCAATCAAAAAATGACGTTGACACAAACAAAAAACGTGGTAATATAAAAACATACATATGAAACTCAAGAAATCAACCAAGGAACAAGCCAAGAAGTACCGTGATACTTATGAAAAATTGTTCAATGAACTTCCGAGTTGGAAAAAGTCGGCAATTCAAGAGGATAGTAAACTTAATAAAAGGTCAGGACTACTGGTTGACTTTCTGACACAAGTGATCTACAATGCTGAACACGAAGAAATTAGCTTCTCAGAATAATAATATATTTAAAATGAAAAAGATTATTTACGACGGTCGAGGTCACCAAATTGGTAGCATTAATGATATTGGAGATATGATTCATGCTTACAACAAGTATGGAAAACCTGTGGGTTTGTATAACAAAAAGGCAAACATGACTGTAGATATTTCAGGTCGTAAGATTGCAAATGGTAATCTTGCCGAAGCACTAGTGCTTATGATGGCACTTAAGTAAATGAACGGTTGACTTAGAAAATATCCGTGATAAATTGATATCGTAGTTAAAACTAAAACATAAAACAAAATATGGAAAATACACTAAATACAAATGAAACCAATCCAGTCGCAACTACTAAGCGTACTGGACGTAAGCCAACCAACGTAATCGAGATTCTTGATAAGGAGTTCACTATTGTTGATTTGGTAAATATCAACTCCGCAGTAAAGAGTCCTACCATTCGAATGTTTGTAACTCGTAATGTTGAATCTGGACGATATACTAAGGTTGGTACAATCAAGGGTGGTAAACGTGGCAAGCCTGCAACATTGTTTCGTCTAAACAAGACTGCTTAAAAAAGGTAGGGGGGGGGCTATTAAAAAATCTTTAATTCTCCGCCTACTATTTTATATATATTGTTAGATAAATTTATGGGTAAAAGTTGGAAAGACAAACGTGATAAGTGGGATCGACTAGATCGTAATCGCAAAATCAATAAGAGTACTAAAAAGTCAAAAAAGACCGGCGTTAAAAAAGAATCAAGTTATGAAGAAGACGACACAAGCCACAGTAGTTTCTAATCTACAAAAATCAATTGAACAGAAACGTGATGAGTACAATTCAAAAATGAATATGTATAATAAGTATATGTACAAGATGGCAATTTCAAAAGCTATTGATGATCGATATGGACCAGAACCAAAATACCTAGATTTTGTAACCAACATTACCAAGTAACAATATACAACCCGAAATTCTTTTCGGGTTTTTTTATACTTAAAAATCTTCATTGACTTTCACAAAATTCGTGGTAATCTTATTATAAGATATGAAACTACCTATGTTATTCGCTCGTACCAATACGGGTGCTATTCAAACTTGGACCATCGAAGTTGATGGTAACAAGTTCCGAACCCATTATGGTCAGATTGATGGTGCTATTCAAATCACCGAATGGACTCTTTGTACAGGTAAAAATACCGGCAAGAAGAATGCTACATCTGTTGAAGATCAAGCTGTAAAAGAAGCCAGCGCCACTTGGAAGAAGAAGAAAGAAAGTGGTTACTTTGAAAATATTACAGATATTGATGGTGTTGGTTTTACTGAACCAATGTTGGCCAAGAACTATGATGACTATAAGGATGAATTGAAGTATCCTATTTATAGTCAACCCAAGTTGGATGGCATTCGTTGTGTTGTAAAGAAGGATGGTATGTGGAGCCGTAATGGTAAACCTATTGTTTCTGCGCCGCATGTATTGGTTGCATTGAAACCTTTCTTTGATAAGTTTCCTGACGCAATTCTTGATGGTGAATTGTATGCTGATAAGTTTTCTAATGACTTTAATGCTATTTGTAGTTTGGTAAAAAAGACCAAGCCTACATCAGAAGATTTGGTTGAGAGTGCAAATAATATTCAATATTGGGTATATGACTGGATTGTACAAAAGACTTTTAGTGACCGCAATAGTGATATTACTTCTTATTTTACTAATAACAATGTGGTTCGTCGTGTTCCAACTCACCTTGTGGATACGATTACACAATTAAATGAGTTGTATGAAAAGTATATTGTTGAAGGTTACGAAGGTCAGATGGTACGTACCGATGGCCTATATGAAAACAAACGAAGCAAACATTTGCTTAAACGTAAGGAGTTTAAAGATAGTGAATTCAAGATTCTTGATATTGTTGAAGGTGTAGGCAACAAGAGTGGTATGGCTGGATATATGGTATTCAAAAATCACAAGGATATTGAGTTTCATAGTAATATTAAAGGTGATAGAAACTATTTGAGGGAACTGTTAACGAACAAGAATAAGCTTATTGGAAAGAGTGCTACGGTAAAGTATTTCAATCTTACACCAGATGATGAACTGCCCAGATTCCCGTATGTGGTGAACATTGATCGTGAAAATTATGAATGATAATAAAACAAAAAGTGCTAGAATTATATTGGACATTGAATGGGAATCAGATGATGACAGTGATTTGCCATCATTATGGGATTGGAAACGTATCAAGATGCCTATGAACTTAACAAAAGTAAAGTATTTGGGTATTCATACGCAAAGTGGACCTGAGAATGTAAGTAATTGGATGGGAAATTAAAATTATGGCTAATGTACAAACAAAAGATATTATTGAGTGGGTTAAAAACGCAGTGGAAAAGAAAATGATTAAGGAATTAAATATTCCTAATGCTAAGGTATATCTTAGCTGTGACCGTCCACATCCTGATGTAATTCTTGAAACAAAGAATGAGTATGGTGATTTACAAATTGTAAGATTTCTTGTTATATGAATATTAGTACCATATATTATGGATTGTGTATTGTTGGCGTAATACTAATGATCAGTGGATTTTTTATTCTTACCAAAGAAAATGACGACTAATAAATTTTTCTTGACACTAGCAAGAACTATTGACCACCGTGTAGGTCATACAGATGAATGCAAGCCTGATGTGCCTGTATTGCCTGTAAGTTATGCTCTTACTAGTTTTCTCTTGAGGTTCACCATTGTTATGGTAAACTTTATTACATGCGCTTTCATTATTGCAAACATTATACATCACTGGTAAAATTATGAGTAAACCAAAATATTATTTAAAAGTTAATCTACCCGCAACTTTCGATGATCTTGATGCGGAAGTTATTAAGAAAGATTTAATCACTTACATCAATAGCAGAAATCAATATGGAGCATTATATGGTCCCAAGTCATCTAAGAAAGGTATTGTAGTAGAAAAAATAATTTATTCAACAAATGAAGACTAACAAAGACGTAGTTAATAGACTAAGAGAATTTACACAAAACAATTGTAATACTACACTCGATCCCAAGTTGTGTGAAGATATTCGTTATCTGTGTGATGAAGTAGAACGATTTAGTCGAGAAATGGTACGAGTTAACGATCACATGGATGCTGACCATATTACTATTCAACGTTATAAAAATAAACTCGAAAAATGTCAACTGAAGTTATCTAATTATGAACCGTTTTAATAAAATTATGTTGGGTAGTCTTGCAGCAATTCTGTTGACTGCTATGACAATAGAACCACCAAAGATCAAGGTTTATCTAATTATGTCATATAGAGGTAATGATTTAGCAATTGAAAAGGTGTATCTCAAGAAAGGAAATGCACAGAAATATTGTGATATGTACAAAGATAGTCATAATTATTCAGTAGAAGAACGTGAATTAACAGAATGAAGAATTTATTGATTATATTATTGTTGTGTACTGGTTGTACCAGCGGAATGTATCTAAGATACTCGTATAACAGGGCATTAGAGAATCTACCGTTATGTAGTAGAGTACATGCAATCAACAATGACTACATTACTTATAGTATGATTGAAGCTTCAACTAATAGTGTGTATGTGATTCACACCAATTATTATAGAGCATATTACAATATGGGTGGTAAAATTATTAAAACTACACCCAACAAGTGATGCAAGATAAAATCAATGACATTATCACTGAATATAGTGAAAAAATGCGTGTAGTAGATAAAACCAAAAGTATTCCGATGATAGTTAAAGATTTGGATCACATTGTGTACGATATGTATAGACAATTGTATGGATTGCGTGATATACGTTCAGACAATTACTGTCTTAATACTTTCACCGCAGATAATAAAAAAGGTCATTGTTCTTAATATATGAAAAAGAAACAAACTCCCGTATGTCAACAGGTTGAACTAGATAATTGTTTTAGTTGTAAAGTTGTTGCGGGTAAAATACATAAGAAAAAGTGTGATATTGAAAGATGTAGTTGTTGTGGTGGTCAAAAGTTAGGATGTGAATGTGTTGACCATGATAAACAATTTGCTAGGTGGACTGGTTTTTGGCCTGGAGAATTGGAATGCAAATCGTTAAATATGGACTTGAATACCTTTTATATAACAGGTATGCACAAGATATTCTTTGTTAAACCCAGTTGATTTGTTAATCCCAGGCTTTAGGATTTTTGCTCTTGGACAACAAAGTAAATTCTCCAACACATATCGAGGTTGTATCAACGATTTTAGTGTGTTTTTTATGTTGTAAACTTACATATTGTTTTGGATATATACCAAACGTATAAAATGTTCCTGCAGGCATATTTATCATTTCTACAACATCATCACGTGTGATAGTTACGGATATTTCTTCATCATATTGATTATCTAATACTACACAACTATGATTATTTGTAGATGCAACCAGTAATTTACCAGAATAAAAGTTGAATCTATTGTATGTTTGATCAGATGTGAAGGTATTGGTATTTTTACCCGCATATTTTTCCGATTCATCGGCATTTAGAATTTTAATTTTATTTAATATTCTATGCAAAATCTTTTCAAATGTAAGATACTTAAGTTCACCGAAGTTTTTAAACACAAAATCTTTGTATTGATAATCAGTTTGAATAGATGGTATTTTGCTGATAAAATAGTCTACATTCAAATATATCCAATTTGTATATATTCCAAAACAACCACTAGAAGCTAATCCATAATCATTCCAACTTTCAGTTTCATATCCTTTCAAAATTGTATTTTCAAAGTCATATCTATCAAATATACAATCATATTCAACTCTGAGAATATTGGTATAACCAAATTCTTTTGCTATTTCACATATACGTCTGGTGTTGTATAACACCGATAGATTGGTTGTATTGAATATAGGCGAATATGTAAATAATGCGTGTGGTTCTACATCACTACAAAAACCAAACTTTTTATTATAATTAAAATAATCACTATCACTGGATGGTAAATAATTTGTAGTATCTTTCAAAAGTCTATTTCTACTATCATACTCAAAGTATTTTACTTTATCAAACTTATCAAAGTTACTGATTTTGTTTGAAATAATAAATACATCATATCCATTATCAATAAAGTTCTGAACATTTTTGTGAAATACTTGTTCACGATCATTTGAACTTAAATATGCGTCTATAAATATTGCTGGTTTCATCCTAAAAATAATTAGAGATATTGATTGAGGCTTGACTTTTTTTAATTGTAGTGTAGTATTAACCTATAATGAACGTCAAGACTATCAACCGCACAATTGATATCGCCAAGGCTATGTGTCCGTTGAATTTGGAACATAGGTGTAGTCATATGGCTTTTTTGATTCGTTGTGGTAAGATTGTACATATTGGTACCAATAGCTGTAAAAGTCATCCTGAGACTCTCAAGTATGATTACAAGGATCATCAAAAAGTTGGTATTCATGCTGAGTTGGCAGTGTGTATGAAGAGTGGCAAGGAAAATCTCAAAGACTATAAAATGATTGTATTGCGAGTTGATCGTACTGGTAAACTAGCCAATAGCAAGCCGTGCTGTGGTTGTCAAAGTGTTATTCAACAATTTAATGTGGGTGAAGTATGGTATAGTGATAATAGTGAAAATGTAGTGAGGATATGATTATAAAAACATATATAATCATATATGAAAAATATCTTGTTTTGTTTACCCGGTAGAAGTTATAGTGGACGATTTTTAACTTGTTGGACCAACCTATTGGTACACTGTGTAAAAATGGGTTATAAAATAAATGTTATACAAAGATATAGTTGTAACCTTTATTATGTACGTAATATGTGTTTGGGAACAGATGTGCGTAGAGGTGAAAATCAAAAGCCATTTGATGGTAAGTTAGACTATGATTACATGATGTGGATTGATAGTGATGTTGTATTTACCCCAGAACAATTTGAAAAACTATTATCACACGATAAAGATATTGTAAGCGGGTTATACAAAATGGAAAATAATACACACTATGCTTGTGTAGAACATTGGAATGAAAGTGAGTTTCTTAAAAATGGCCATTTTCAGTTTATCAAACCATCCGACATTGAATACAGAACACATAAACTAATCGACGTAAATTATGTGGGTTTTGGTTTTATTTTAATCAAACATGGTGTATTTGAAAGTCTCACATATCCACATTTCAGACCCAACTCCTATAAAATAGGAAACACTGTAGAATTTGCGATGGAAGATGTATCATGGTGTCATAATGTAAAAGACGTTGGGTATCAAATACTAGTAGATCCAAGTGTAATTGTAGGTCATGAAAAAACCATGGTGTTGTTATGAAACTACCTACATTGACATTTAGTTATATCTTCATGTCACATGATAACCTTACATCTCAATATATGATGTATGTATTGATAGAATCCACAATCAAGGTGGGTTCATGCGTTTATACCATCACTGAACCATACCCAGAACCAACCATCACCTATATTCAAACATTTGAGTCATACCAACGTAAAGGTGTAGCCACCGCCATGGTCATGGAACTGGAAAAAAAGTACGGTGGTATATGCTGGGATTATAAATTCACCGATGCTGGCCGAAAATGGTTTAATACACTTATTGATCGAAAAATTGTGAAAAATTCGTGTTATGTCTAATATATATTATTTACCTCAATCGTTTTTAAAAAACGGTTGATCTTTGAAAATTGAATGATAGGATGATCTTGTTGTCAGTATTTTGTTCTTTCAGCATGGTGGGAGAAGCACTCCTCTGGAACATCTACGTATGGCGGAACTGCCTTGGCCTTTAACCAAAGGAAGTCACCAACGAAAGAATGAAAACTTAAGTTGACAACAAAAGAAATCGTGGTAAGATAAAAGAGTAGTAAGTAATAGTTCTTTAACAAATTTTAATGGCCTTGTAGCTCAGTTGGTTAGAGCAGAAGCCTTTTAAGCTTTTGGTCGTGGGTTCGAGTCCCACCGGGGCCACCATTTTAACGGTCTGTTCGTCTATCGGTTAGGACACTGGACTTTCACTCCGGTAAGAGGGGTTCGATTCCCCTACAGACTACCATTTTGTTTGTCCGTTGCTTAAAAGAAACGGAATGGTGGAGGGTACATAACCAAAATACCCCTAGAGTTGGAAGTTCTCTTAAAAAACTTCTTGGTTGCGGGGTTAGCACATGGTATACTTTGTTTGTTGGGTGGACATAGTATTCAATAATTACACCCAACACAAATTTTAAAATAGTTCTTTAAATTTAAACAGCTGGCGGCAGGTTATTATTTGACGATGGCTCATAACCATTGGTAACTAAGTGAAATTCTTAGGCGAGCGACCATTTCAGTGGCTGGGGTTTCAGCAAACGACGAATAGTCATAATATTTGTTAAGTGGGGGCAGCACCCATACCAGCTACCATTTTAGTTCTTTAACAAAACAATTTGCGGGTGAGTGAAACGGAAAATCATTCCTGGCTCATAACCAGTGAGATAGTGGGTTCGACTCCCACACCCGCTAGATAGTCAAAGTTGAATCACTTGCACGTAGTGACTATTGCATACAGGATAATATCTGTAACTAAGAATTCAACAATTTAGATTCTATTATATTGGTTATAATATCTAAATATTTTTTTGATATATGTTCCTTGAAATATTTTTCTTTAGAAACATCAATAATACAAAGTTCAATATTGTGTTCTAAACAAGCTTGAAATTTTCTTTTGTCATTAGTTTGTGTTGACTGAAGTTTTTTATCACCAAATATTGGTTCGTAATGAAATATACCATTTAACTCAAACGCTAAATTTAATGTAGGGATATAAATATCCAACTCAGCATAGATAGTATCTTTACGATTAAAGTGAAACTCTAAACTTGGATATGACATAATTAATTTTTCTTCTAACCATTTTTCTAACTTAGATCTTCTAGTACCAAATTTTTTGTGTCCGCTGTTATAAGTTCCAGAACAAGTTGAAGAACAGAATGAGTTTGGAAATTTTATAAATTGATTTTTAGTTTTTAAAAATTCTTTATTACATTGTTTACAATTTACAACAATCTTAGTAGTTTGAGTGACATCATAACAATTTTTAGAACAATATTTTAATCTACCACGATTGTGTTTAAGTTCAAACTTAATAAATTTTTTGGAAGATGTAAAAGAAACATTACACCGTTCACATAGTAAATTTAATTTATCACAATATTTAGCAGTTTCAAATTCTTTATCGGTAAATAAAAATGTCATATATAATAAATATATAAATTAAAATCAAAAATCAAATTTTAATTCTGTAACCAGAAACCAAAAATAATTTGAAGTTTCACTTGACTTTTGAAAAGTTGGCAGTATAGTTAGTATATAAGATTTGATGTTCTTAAAAAAACTTTAGTGGTCCAGTAGCTCAGTTTGTCAGAGCACACTCCTTATAAGGGTGAGGTCGTGGGTGCAATCCCCACCTGGACTACCAAATTTAATGGCTATGTGACGGAATGGCAGACGTAGTTGATTCAAAATCAACCGGGTTAAACCGTGGGGGTTCAAGTCCCTCCATAGCCACCATTTTTTGAAAAACTTGTTTGACAAGTGAGTAAGATGTGGTAAGATGAATAAGTAGTAAGTAATAGTTCTTTGTAAGTAATTTAAATGGGCGTGTAGACCAGCGGCAGAGTCAACAGACTTTAACGTAAATTGAGTGCTTAGAGAGAAATCTCTAAAGTAGAATTTGTCAAATTCGGGGAAAGCTTAAC
>Ga0209297_1000977_pt1 | contig 16983 bp, 18 predicted proteins | sample S_130805_MF_Meta_FD_187322 | JGI IMG/M metagenome (GOLD analysis project Ga0209297, IMG submission 187322) | Freshwater microbial communities from Lake Simoncouche, Canada to study carbon cycling - S_130805_MF_MetaG (SPAdes) (version 2) | ecosystem: Environmental > Aquatic > Freshwater > Lake ... | reverse complement strand
CCCTTTGACTTAAATGTAGTCCAAAATTTTTTAATTCGCTGGAACCCTTGATATATATCACTCTGAATTACAGAAAAGTTAGGTGATATCATTAATGAAGCAGCGCTAATGCCTATGCTCTGCATTTGATCGATTTCTCCGTCGACCCATCTTATTCCATATTGAACATCACTGAAAATTGTGCTGGAAATATCATCATTGTATGATTGAGGTACTTTGTGCGATAGTTCAAACATAGAGCAACTTTTCATTAATTTATAAAAATCTATCACCAGATCATGGAAATTTTTAGCTTGAATTTCTTTGTCTTCATATAGACTTGAAGTTTGTAATGACTTGAGGCTGTTATCAAAAATGTCAACTAAGCGATTAAGTTGGTTAAAGGTTGCATACTCAACCAATTCGTCTCCATATCCTTGTTCGCGACGCCTATCTTCGATTTTAGCTTTTGCTGTGGTAATATCTTTTATCTGACGGGCAATATATTGTGTCATTTCGGCATGGGTACGGAAGGGCATTCTGTAAAGCTGATCCTCCTGATTACGCTTTATTTTGTCGAGCTCTAATTTATCTAATAATTCATTAACCTTAGATCGCGGTTTGCTGCTTTCAAGTTTTTCTTCAATTATTTTTAATTTATCTTTTAATTCCTCATGCAGCTCACCAAATCTGCTTGGTTCCGTCCACTGACTTGTTTGATGCTCTAATATATCCAATAATTTTTCAGCTTCTCGCACTGGTTCTAACTTCGCTTCAGATTTTTTAAAACGTAAGTATATCTCATCTAGCGTTGCTGAATTTGTAGTGAAATCAGTGTTAAGCCAATATTCATGCATGTTATATTTAGCTAAAGTTTTGCAGATGTAACTTAATTTATATATATCTTCTTGGGAGGCAAGGCAAGATTCCTTACAAAAGGAGAGCCATTTTTTCTTAATATCTTCTTTGATGATGAAAGCTTCAAACCTGGCCACATCCTTAAATGGTTGCGCAGCTTCTTCGGATAAACCCAATTCTTCTGCAATGGCTAAATATTTTTTATCAGCCGTAATTCTTGCCATGCTGGTTACAACTGAATCAGAGAGGCTGTTATGCTCGCGTTGCTCTAGAATCAAACCATGGAATTTATTATAAAGGTCTAGATAGTCTTTCATCTCGGTTTGATCAAATGGTTTGCGCGCATGATCATTTAATTTATCGTATAGCTCACCACCAGTGATCATCAAATCTATCATCACATTTCGATCAATAGATTTCCTTTTCTTCACAATAAAGCTTAACAATTGCTGCAAGGCAACCCTTTGCTGTTCAACATCACGAGTGGGGAGAGATATGCTGTTTAGGTCGTTTCTAAAACATTTCTCATTATATTCTGGATTTAGTGGGATTAAAACACTATATAACGCTTGAAATAACTCTCGAGATGCATCTCGATCATCCTTTGCATTCACTGCTAATTTCGCAATGTGTAGGGATCTAGCAGTCGATATGCTGTCGTCTGGAGCTGGCTCTGCAAATTGCCATCCCATGGGTGTTACAGCAGTGCCGATGGTGGATTTGAAAATTCCTTTTTCAATTAAACCTTCCTTGACTTCTTTCTTTTTAACTTGGTATATAGCGCTATGTTGAGGGTCAACCACATACTTATTAATAGCGAAATTGCCAATGAAATCCCTTACATCATGCCCAGATTGATTAATTTGCAGCACCGGCACATCCAATTGAGTGAACAGCCCTGCACCATGTGAGTTATGGGCTGCTGGCGCTTTAATCACAATAGCTTTGATAGGGTTATCTTTACTGTTATGCGCAGAATACTGGGTCAGTGCCGCTTCCATTGTGTCGCAAATTAATAATTGCTTTGAATCATCGATAATTAAAGCCTGCATTAAGTCCGTTGTTACTACCTTGCCTTTTAAGGCAGATGGTGATTTTTCAGCAATAAAGGTGTTTGATAATGCCGAAAATTTTGTGCCAATAGATCTGTTCCTTGCTTGCACAATATTAATAGTGTTATTTTCACGATCGTAGACAAACTCTATATCCATCAACATGCCATAGATTGTTTGAATATAGCGCCCAACTTCAGCTAATTTCTTGATGGTATCAGTATCCAAGCTAGGTGAAGTTTTGGTTATGAAATCATTTTCCATTGCCGCAAGGATGACTTTACGGGCATCTCTGTTAAAATATGGCGCAATCCTATATTTTTTTTGATTAATGTCAGCGTAAACGAGATCATCTTTGTTTATGTAAAAATCATCGAACTCACCCAAGCTGTCAACAATCAATTTACCGTGCCCTGGGGCGGCTTGAATTCTTATATTATCATCATCTGTGAAAATCACTCCTGAGACAAATCTAGATCTATTGCCTTGTTCTTCTGCGACCCCAACCATTTCCTGAATCAAGCAAGCCATTAAAGGCAGGTTGTCAGTTACTCTTTCCCCTGATTGCAGCCTTTGTTGGATTGATTTTTCGCTGAAATATGACGCAATCACGTCTCCTATGGCAGAGCGCAAACCTGCTTTGTTGCTGGGTAGGCTTTCATTTCCGCCTTGATTAGCGCTACCAATCTTATCTTCATTGCTGGTGCTGCGCACCATTACTAAATCACTTTCTACATTTGGTAATACAAACTCCGTTTTTTTAAAAGATTCGATAACAATATTACGAATTTCTTGTAATATAGTTTTTGCAAGGGCTGTTAATGCATCTTTTTTAAGCATTTCCCTTTGAAATTCAGTCCATTTTGCTTGGAAATTAGGGTCTTTGTTTAGATGAGAAAGTATGGTTGAGCTTTCAATTGGCGTCAGTCTGGGCACACTTGTGTCGGTTGAAGGAAGTAATGACAATTTTATTGATAGGAATATCAAATTCGCCGCCTTATATCCAACCTCAGCTGCATTAGCAACTACTTCTTGGGGGTAATTCGACTGATCTCTCATGATTTATTATCCATATGTTGCGCATCTATAATATAAAAAGTATATATTATGCTATATAAAAATAATTAATTGTCAATAGTTTTTCATTCTGGGTTAATTGAAATATTAGTACAGCCATTGAGGCGTAGTTCGCTTCTATACTGTAATGATTAATTACACCGCCATATGTACAAATTTAAATGGGTTGCGAATAGAATCCAGAATAGATATGGGGTCATCAGCAGCGAAACCGCTTTCATTTTTCGGTAAGCTAGCCAAATTAGCGCACCGACCATAATATCCATGGTGCCTAACACCATCAGGGAAAACCCGCTTAAGTGATAGTGGAAGAACAAAGGCGTCCAGCTCCAGTTTAAAATGAGCTGGGTCACGTATAAGGTTTTGATGGCCGTGAGTTTGGGTAATGATTGCTTGCGCCAAATGAGCCATCCACAGGCTCCAATAATGCCATATAAAATAGTCCAGGCAATGGGGAATACATAATTTGGAGGCGTTAGTGGCGCGCGATTCAAGGCGCTATACCAAGCGCTAATCTCTGGCTTGGTTAAAGAACCAATCCCCGCTCCAATTGCGATCAGCGCCATGATCCAAATGGGTAAAGAGAGTTTACTTTTATTTTGCATTTTCTGTTTCATAAATAACCTTGTTGTATTCATCTTCATTCTTAAACATACTTTCCCAACCATTTTTAAAAATTGGAAAAGGATAGGTGCTGATAGCATCGAGTTTGTGATCACCTGTCATTATAAATTTAGTTTCAGCAGCAATTGCGCAAAACTTCCCAAAAACAAGCTTTACCCTGTCGGGTTGATAATTATACAATACATTATTTTCTTCAAAGTTCTTAGCGCCATATCGCCTATCATCATGGTAAGTATAATCTCCTGCCTGTATATTAGGAGAGGAAATAATATTTTTTAAAAACACAAGATCTTCATAACCCTCAAGTGGTGTTTTAGCATTAGGGTTGGGGCCGTTATTAGCTAAATTTTTTTGACACATCAAACATTTTCCTCTTTTTTAGATTAAATCATCAATAATTTTCTTTTGCACTTGAGCTTCATCGCTGTTTTTATCTACAATTTGGCACAATTCAAATGTCGCCTTCCAAAGTGCCCAGGCACCTGCACGGAGCCATGTATCAGGGTCCAGATTCATTTCATCAATAAAAATCTCACGAGCTTTGCCGTTCAAATAAGTCCATGCAATTACTAAGTCACAGGCAGGATCTCCAATCGCAGCGCCGCCAAAGTCAATGACTGCTGATAATTTGCCTCCATCCATGAGTATATTGCCAATGGCAAAATCGCCATGAATCCAGACTGTTTGTTTTTTCCATTTCGTCTGGAAAGCCTGATCCCATAAAGCAAGGGCTTGCCCCGCGTCTATAATCTCAGCTAGCTCTGCGATTTGTTCTCGTGCTCCTTTATCATAAACACTTACATGATCACCACGCCACCAGTTGTGTTGACCCGGCTCAGGGCCTTCAATATCGGTAATCGCTTGTAGCTCTTTTAAAAACTTGGCGAGATCAAAGGCAAGTTGTTCTTTTTCTTGATCGGTTAACGTCAGTAGGTTGATGCTTTTCCCAGGCAACCATTTATAGATAGAAAATGGATAAGGATAATCTGCTGATGGCTTTCCCATTTTAATAGGGGCCGGAATGCTAACGCTTAAACGTTTTGCAAGCTCAGGCAGCAGCTCTTGCTCTTTTGGAACTTTTAAGGCGTAATCTGCGGCAGTTGGCATGCGAATGAGTATATGGTCGCCGAGCCTATAGGTGCGGTTATCATGCCCTTGTTTGTCAACATCGTTTATAGGTAAACTAGCGTATTCTGGAAATTGTTCCGCTATGAGTTTGCGCGCAAGATCAAGTGTTGGCATAATCGATTTGTTGTTCATAGCTCCGCCTCCATCACAGGATGGGATTTGAATTCATCCATACCGATTTTCCTTCACCCAAGGTGCTTGTAATATGAAGGTGTGGTGATCTTAAAAGTAAATATAAATGAAAGCAATCTGCCTGTCTAGAGTTTTATGCCGCCCAAGCAAAATATGATGTTGCAGTATTAATATCCTATGGTATCTTACTTGGTGTAACTCAAGGACAAGGTTTAAGTGGCAGAGCTTGAAAAATTAAGAGACAGTATTTTATCTTCTAAAGCAAAGCAATGGGTGTTGGGCGCCGATTTGTTGGCAGAAGAATTGGCCTTGACGGTCAAGCCAGAGGATATCTTGGATATCCTTAAATTTCTTCGCGATAATAAGCAGTGCCAATTCCAGATGTTGATCAGCATTTGTGGCGTGGATTATCCCCAGCGCCAGGATAGATTCGAAGTGGTTTACAATCTGTTAAGCCTGACTTTAAATCACCGCATAAAAGTTAAAGTGCAGGTGCAAGACACAGTTTTGGTTCCAAGCTGCATCGGTTTGTTCGCTGTGGCTGGATGGTATGAGCGTGAAATTTGGGATATGTTCGGGGTGATGTTCAAGGGCAACCCTGATTTACGCCGGATATTGACGGATTATGGCTTCGAAGGCCATCCTTTGCGTAAAGATTTTCCACTTACAGGCCACACAGAGGTGCGCTATGATTTGGCGCGCAAAGAGGTGGTTTATGAAAAGGTGTATTTAACCCAAGAATTTAGAAATTTTGATTTCACAAGCCCATGGGAGGGGACAAATTATGTGTTACCAGGCGATGAAAAAGCGACTTAAGGCAATATTGGAAAACTTATCTTGTGAAAAGATTTGCAGCAAAATTCCGCTGTTGCAAAGCATTAATGATAGCTATAACGATTTGCGGCAAAATCCATATATCAGAATGATGCGCTTGGATAACCTAACTGGCTTTTGGCTGTTGGTTATTCCGGTGTGGTGGTCTGTTTGCTTGGCCTCCAAAGGCTTTGGCCAGGCTTTATATTATGGCTTAATCGCAACCATAGGGGCTCTGGTTATGCGCAGCGCTGGATGCGTTGTTAATGACATCGTTGACCGAGATTACGACAAGGACGTCGAGCGCACCGCCTCAAGGCCACTTGCCGCGGGGGAGTTGGTGGTTAACTCGGCCTATGTTCTGCTGTTCGGCCTGCTTTCAATCGCATTGGCTCTGTTAATGATGCTGCCAATATACAGCATGAAATGGGCTGCTTTAGTGGTTATATTGGTGTGCATTTATCCATTCATGAAAAGATACACCAGTTATGCGCAGCTGTTCCTTGGCTTTGTTTTCAATTCTGGGGTGTTGATTATGTGGTTCGCCATAAATCCAACATCGGTGATGGTTATTCCCTTTGTGCTATACTTTGCGGCCATAACCTGGACGGTGGCTTACGACACGATCTATGCATATCAGGATATGGATGATGATGTTAAACTGGGGCTGAAGTCTATGGCGATTAAGGTTGGGCCAAAAGCAAACGACTTCCTGTGGAACCTGTATCAATTGATGACCATATCAATATGCATTGCTGGGCTTGCCAAGCTTAACCTCATGTTTTTTGTTGTTATGGCGGCAACGGTATATTGGTTTTATCCAAAGATAAAAACCCTTGATTCGCAGAACAAAGAGGCCTGCGACAGGGCCTTTAAGCTTAACGTGAATTACGGCATGATGATTGTGCTGGCCATTTTGGTTGGGATGATATAACGCGCTTCTGGATCTTTTGGTGAGTGAGTGATCGAGATAATAAAGTTAAGTCACTTAATATCGGCATATATGGACTATTATTGGTGATCAATAAGAAGAAGTTGTCACCCATGCGGCGGCAGGGCCCAGGGGTTATTGTTAGGCTTTTAGATGTATTGCCACTTTTGCGGTAATGATGTGTTATTCATAGACAAAAGACCTTTTACTTGCCTTTTCCTGAACCCAGAAAGCTATTATCACTTGTTTTCTGTAAAAAAGCGCGCTTTGCAATAGGCCGTGCCCACCTTGCCACTGGCTAAAAACCCTGAAAAGTTCATTATCTGTGCAAAGTTCAAACTTTTTACTTGCACAAGGTGGCGTAATCTGGTAAACCAAACCTCTGTCTAGGCATGTAAGCCTGGTGCACCATCAAATGGTGTGCTTCACAGATATGGAGGGATGGCCGAGTGGTTTAAGGCAGCAGTCTTGAAAACTGCCGTATTCGCAAGGGTACCGTGGGTTCGAATCCCACTCCCTCCGCCATCCGCTGTAGCGTTAGCGAAACGGATGCCACGCTGTAGTTAAGCTTTAGCTTAACGCAAGCGGGCTGGTACAACAACTACATTACTATATCTTTTTTTTAAAGAGATTATGTATTACACTTATATCTTAAGCTCCCTTTCTAATCCAAATCATTTCTATATTGGCTCTACTTCTGATCTAAGTTTTTTAGACTCATTATAATAACTTAAGCAATGGAAGGCGGTTTTTTACAAAAAAGAGACCGTCTTTTTTTAAAATTTCCCCCTCCTCCTAAAATTAATTATTTAATATTTATGGTTGCCTAATGGTGAAATATATGCGATAATTGACTCTATAATTACTAAAATAGTATGCTAGTATACATCGGATATTAATATAACTAAAAAGAGGTATTACATGTACAGAGCGTTATTTAATAAAATTTCTAATTTACTTGAGTATCAATATGAAACAAAGCACCCTAACTCCACTCAAAGTTATTGGTCAAAAAAAGTAGAAACTTTTAAACTCTTTATGGATGGTATATATGATGAATTTAGTTTTTTTTACTATATGTCGACAGAACAAAAAAACCAATTATTGAGCGATAATAAAAATACTCTAGAAAAAAAATTCGCTGAAATCTACTCAGCTAATAATTATTACTCTACACAAAAAGTTGCTGAATATCTTGTCTCAATAGATGATCATAGCGGCGTTTTTTTTAGAAATATCGCTCTATTAAATCATTTCTATGAGATTAAAAATTTACAAGCACATGGCTATACTGTTTATCCAAGGATCATAGATAACCTCTATCAAATAGTTATTAGATCTCATGAAAACACAGAATTACTTTACATAAATGCTCACGGAAACTCGAAATTTCTTACAATAGATTATTTTGATATGAATCATAATCTAACTTTACCTTCTCTAAAACAAGGTGCAGATATAGTTCTAATTTCTTGTTCAACTGGCGAAGGATTAGAAACCTCTATTGCATCAAAGCTAGCTAAGGACAATCCAGGCGCTAATGTATTTGGAGCCCAAAACGTAGTTTCTGCTTCAAACATTGTTCTTGCTAGCAAAGAAAATAAAACTTTTGTTGAAAATGTTGAATATCAAGCATTACCATCACCTTTTGAAAATTATATGCATAAATTTAACTTCATCGTTGATACAACTTCTAATTCTGATGTGAACATTCAGAATGAAATTAATTTAGCTGGGAATATTGATTGTGATGCACTGTTTTGTTGAAACATTGTATTCGTAAGCAAAATATTGACGCCATAAATCTGTAATTTGCTCTATGTCCTCATAAAGATAATGAAGCATCCTTTTGCTTAGAGGTTGATCCTAGCTTTCAACCTTACACTATATATCAAACAAGCCCATTGGTATATCTTAATGTGAATGGTAGAATGGATGAAGCATTAAGTGAAGTTAAAAAACATGGCGGTAAGATTTTAACTGATAAAGAAGAGATTACACCACATGGCTTTAAAGCAACTATTCTAGATTCTGAAGGTAATAGGATCGCTTTGCATTCGTATTAATATTATGGAGGTGTGTTGTAGATTGATCTCAAGAATTCGTAATTAGACCTGTTCACCTACCGCTCGGTTTTATCGCGAACTTTGATGCTCCTCTGTATGCCTTATAAATCCTAGCTTTTTTGCGCAGAGAATTTTCCGTTTTTAGACCTATCCGCTCCGCCATGTATTTACGGAAGGGTCTGGACTAGCATAAGAGAAACAAACATGCTGGGATATCAGAATGAACAAGGGTTTAAGCGATTATAAGATTAAAAAAATAATGAAGCATTTTTGTGAGGATATCACTGCCTCCAAAACGTCTGCCTTGCTTGATATAAATCGCAATACAATCAATCGTTATTTCAACCTATTTCGCCAGAAAATAGCCGCCTCTACTTTAGGTGAAGGCGGTATATTTTTCGGCGAAATAGAATGTGATGAATCTTACTTTGGTGCAAAAAGAATTAGAGGTAAAAGAGGAAGAGGTGCAGCTGGTAAAACCCCTGTCTTTGGATTGCTTAAGCGTGATGGCAACGTATATGTTGAGACAGTAGATAATTGCTCTAGGCAAAGCTTAATGCCTATTATAAAGGGAAAGGTCCTGGAAGGATCTACGGTATATACTGATGGATGGGAGGCTTATGATGGTTTGATTTTAAACGGTTATGATCACTATAGAATCTTCCATAGTCATAATGAATTTGCCAGAGGTAAGAACCATGTGAATGGGATAGAATCGTTCTGGTCATTCGCTAAAAGAAGGCTTGCCAAGTTTAATGGCCTTACTGATGATAAATTTTTCTTGCATCTAAAGGAGTGTCAGTTTAGATTCAATAATAGAGATAAAAAAGACCTGCTTTCCACACTGTGGAATATATGGAAATCAACTCCATGCTAGTCTAGACCCTTACGGAAACTGTTTTTCGGGTGGTTTCTGGCGTTTATAAAAACCTTATGTTTTCTGCGCCTCACGCGATTAGCTCCTGACTTGAGAATGCAAAAAATTGGTGTGTTTTTATTCTCAAGTATGGGTTTCTTTTAGTCAAGACAATCCAATGACTTGCTTGTATACTGAGCAAGAGTTGCTATAAAACTACGCTAGGCATTGATAACAAAAAACCAACGGTACGGGGATAAAATTATGGAACAAAGCGAAAATAAATTCTTCAAATATATATGGCGCTTCAATGCTCTGGTTATAGCTGGCGCAGCAGTTCTTTGCATTTTAATTTTCAGTTTTGCTGCCATTAAAATTTTCATGGATGAAACCAGAGAACGCCATGTCACGAACGTAGTAAATGTAGGCGAAAACGCAAAAGTGAATGAAGAATTTGTATTGGGATATCCAGACACAATGGCTGGTACAGATTATGTAAGAACTCCTCTGTACCGTGATCAATCCTATGACATGTCGTATTATTTAAAAAGCAGTGGGGGGGACGAAGTAAATTATCTGTTCTTGAACGCTTCCAATAATGAGAGCAAGTGGTTATTAGAAAGTACAAATCAGTTATTCATTTCAGATACGGTGCTGTCTGATAAATTAAAAAACTTACCTGCTGAAACTAATAAGGCTGTGGGAATTGTCTATTCACTAGTTGAGAAGGATTCCGATGGCGATGGTCGATTGACAAATAAAGATGCGATCACCATATCAACCAGCAGTACCGACGGTACTCAATATAGAAAATTAATTGAAGGAATTGATCGGCTGTATTCTGTTAAACAGATAACAGATGATAAAGTTTTGGTGCTCTATCAAAAGAACAAAGAAACCGTATCTGAATTATACAGTATTCCTTCTATGAAACAACTTTCACGACACAATATCCCGCAGGTTAATTTGAAATAACATTGAGCCGTTTTTAGCTGTCAAGCATACCATCCTTAGCGTAGTATTCATGACAGCAAGATACGGGTTTTGAGAGCCGCAGTTTACCTTGTGTCTTTTTATAACGAGGGGCGAGCGGGCATACCAACAGACTGACATTTATAGCCCGTTTCAACTAAATTTTTCCACCACATAGCGTTTTTTCTCTTCCCTGCGAAAGGCTGAAGCCTTTCTTGGTTGTCTCTTCAATGCTATGTGGTGCGCACAATCAGGTTTATAGCCTATCTCATCTTTAATGCAACGCTTTAATTCTCGCCCAATTGTTGACGCAGACCTTCCCAACAAAGCCGATAATATATCTTTATTTGATCGTCCTTCTTTCTTCCATAGATAAATCTTTTCTCTTTCTTCTAATTTGATCCTCTTATATCCTAGCATTTGCAATCATGTCTCTGTTAGTTCTACAAAAGCAACTATACAGGGTTGCGCTAGAAATTTGAATTAGCCGGGTTTCACTATCAAGACCAATCTTGAGGATAATATGGTGGTCGCCCTGAAGGCTCGATAACACATAGTTATAGCTCAGGTTTATAGCTTCCTTTAAATCACGCAATTCCTGCTTTAAAGATATTGCCACAACAAGCAGAGGCAGTTCATCTAGCCATACTTTGCCTTTTTCCCCGTAAATATTGAGAATATTAGATTGGAATGTGCTCATCGTGACTTCTCTGTAGAAAATGGCTCTGCACCATCTTCCAAAATATCTAAATACTTGCGATAGATATAAATTTTATCACGTTTCTTACCGCTTGCCTCCTCAACTACCCCAATAGACTTCAAGTGATTTAATGCACTTCTTGCTGTTGGCTGAGTCATTTGCAATTCTTTGGCAAGGAGGGAAACTGTCACTTGTGGTAGCTTTTTCATGTATTCAAGTGTTTGTTCACATGAAAATCTAGCGCGGCCTAAATGAGATATTTTCTCGCTATCTTTTGCAAAAAGATCATGAATAGCTAGGGCTGTTTGAATTGCTTGTTTTGAAGATTTTTCTACACCAATGAGGAAAAATTCCAGCCATGTTTCCCAAGTGCCGGATTCCCTGACTTCTTGCAGCAGCTCATAATAGGTATGGCGATTTTGCTTAAGATAAAGGCTTAAGTAAAGAATCGGTTCATGAAGCATGCCATTTGCACATAAAAGTAATGTTATGAGTAACCTGCCAAGTCTTCCATTACCGTCTAAAAAAGGATGTATTGTTTCAAATTGAACATGAGCCAGTCCTGCTTTTATGAGAACGGGCAGGCTTTCATCATGAAGAAATCTTTCAAAATCGCTAAGACAATCGCTTAAATGTTCTACTGGAGGAGGAACAAAGAGAGAATTGCCTGGCCTTGTGCCGCCAATCCAATTTTGTGATCTTCTAAATTCTCCAGGCGTTTGACTTGATCCTCTCCCGCCAGAAAGCAAAATACCGTGTATTTCTTTTAAAAGTCTAAGAGATAAAGGAAAATTATCTTTTAAGCGCTCTGAGCCATAGTTTATAGCTTTAACATAATTAGATACTTCTTCTACATCTTCGATTGAGACTTCGGTTTTTTGATTATGTTCAAATAGCATTAGATCTGAGAAAGAGCTCTGCGTTCCTTCAATCTGACTTGAAAGCAGAGCTTCTTTACGTACATACATGTAGATAAAGAGCGCTGTATTAGGAATAGTCTTATGAATACTATTTAACTCAGCTAAAGCCAGCGTTGCTTTTTCAAGGTAAGGATAAAGCGGCGTGAGTTCTATAGGTGGTTCAGGTGGCAGTGTTGCCGGAACATATGCTTTATATGACTCACCAGAGATCCTTTGTGTAATGTATATTCCTATTCTTTTATTCATAAGCTATCTTTTCTTAAGCTTCCCACTTAAGAAACTATATCGGATTATCTTTTCTTAGTCAAGGTGGTAAAGAAAAGATATACAATCGAAGATATTCCATTCTACATTTGATGCAACCTTGATTATAAGCCCACCTTATGCTGATCTAAAAAATATTAGCAATGGTGTTGACGTCAACTTACTCGAGGAAATAGAATCAGAAGTTAATTGGGCGGAAACTGGCCATCTATTCTTGATTCAACTTACAGATTACCGTTTGTTGTCTGGATCTGCTGAACCAATATTAGCAAAAGCGCAGGGCAAAGAATTTATTTTTACAATCAGCAAAATTGAGACATTGGGAAGAACTATTAGAGTTGAAATGAAGAGCCGTTAGATTGATGGGTTATTTAGCGGCCAAGAATGCCATGCCTAGCGTAGTATTCATGACAGCAAGATACGGGTTTTGAGAGCCGCAGTTTACCTTGTGTCTTTTTATAACGAGGGGCGAGCGGTGCAACCAACAGACCGCCATCCCACCTTTGCATGTGCAGCATGCCATATGCTTAAAATGGCGAAACCTGTTCGGCAAATAGGGGCTGGCTAATATAAGGGTGCTAATTAATCTATTTAGGTTCAATATATGTATTATGTTTATCTTATCAACTGACCTTCCGTCATAATATAATACGTTAAGATGCCTCTAGTTCCATCTGGTCCTTCACATTTAGAATAAGATTTCTAGCTGTAAGTTGCTCTATTTGAGTTTTATAAAGAAGATCGTTATAATGGTTTAATGCCACCACTGCTAATCCTTGCTGTAGTTTTTAGTAGGTGGCTCATACAAAAGTTATGAGCTGCTACTTCAAGAAAATCCACATATATAATCTTCACCATCTAAACTTAAGCTATAGTCTGATGATTCTAGGCCTTTGGGTAATTCATCCCATTGGCCGCATTCTAAGCTTAAGCCTGGATGTAGCACCACAGAATAATATTCAAGCGGTTTGTTAAAACCCTCAGCATCTGCCCAAGAACCACACATTGTATCCGCTCCAATAGTTGGAACATACTGGCCTTGAAAATAAAAATCCGGTATATTTCCTTCATTTTTACAGTTTTCATTTAATGGTTCGGTGCTTCTTGCCAACTGATGATTAGTTAGCCCACCTTCGATAAAAAATAGATAATTATCATCAGTTGGATTATCTTGTGCAGACTTAAAAAAGGCAGCGCTAAGAGCGCAAGGACCTGCTTTATAAACTAATTGATTAGCTGGATCTATAGGGTATATAATATATTGCGGAGTCGGCTCGTAATAATTACGATGGATTATATCAATCGTTGCATTAATCACTGGGTGTCCTGGAGTTGCAGCAATAAAAAAATTGGCAATATCTCTCTCCTCACTGCTTTCTTGAGTTACAATTAAAGGATACTTCTGAGTTATTATATTGTATAGCTTTGGGTTAAAAATTTCGTAATCAACGTCATGGTAGGTGCCACCATATTTTTGCATTATTATTTCTCGCAAAACATCAGACGCTTGAGTTAAAGAAGGAACTGGATTTGAAGCAATATTTGCATTATTGAGGTGGTTAGTTATAATTTCATATACTTTGTGACTGCTAAATTCAGAGAAATCAACGATTTTCAAATTTTTTATATCTTTGATTCTTGAGTCAATATTAGCAGGATTATTAGTCCAGAAGTAATGCTTATAATCCTTATTTACCTCATTCAGACCATTGCTAGTACGAATTATTTTTTGAATATTATTTTCAGAGAGGGATTTTGTTGATCCGTCTTTAAACAAATAAATCTTATGAGTAATGGATGGTATTTTTAAATCAACTCGATCAATAGTTTGGTTTAAGGTTGGGAGCTCTAATGCTAATTTATTTTTTAGCTTTGGAAACAAGATAGGGTAGTTTATATCTTCCTGTGTCATCCTTGGAATAAAATCATCCTTATAATGATATGAAGGCTTTTTAATAACTTCGACTGGTTGAGTAGTATTTAACTTTTTATTATATAGCGTTGGAATATTGCACTGATGGCTGCTTATGTCTGGGTGCATTTGCTCTGCTCGTAAAATAGATTATTGTAAATATAAAAGCGCATTAGCTTTAATTCACAAAGTTGTCAATGATTAAATCTAAGAATTTCATTGGCGTTGCAAGTTTATGACTTCTCCTGTTCACCCATCGGCGCGTTTCACTGCGCACTATCTCTACCCTTTGAGCCCCGCCAAAACCCTTGCTTTTTTGTATAGAGAAAGGTCAGTAAAATGACCTGTCCGTTCCGCCGCCATGCGCCACATCTCCTTCAGGAGCGACGGCGGGCGTGTATGTACTGAATATTTATTTATGCGATAAAGGTTGGAAATAAAAGCTAGAATTTTATATATCGTCACTCTCGAAAAATCTTTGTCATATCCCTTGTGAGGCCCAAGAAAAATAACCTTGCTAAACCATCGTTAATGATGCTAGGATCACACATAATGCACAGGTTGCAAACTTACATGCAGGAAATATGCCAAAAAATAAAAAAATATGGATCTTAACTGATCACCGGGTTGGAAACGCCAATCAAGCGCGCTGCTTGGCATCTTTAATGGGTTGGGATGGGCAAGAACACTTTCTGGAATATAGCCTGTTATCTTCTGCGCCAAATCGTTTGCCATTAGGGCTGCACAGATTGACGGCGGAAGCCAGAAAGAAGATATTAGCAAGCCCATCACCTGATGTGATAATTTCCTCTGGGCGGCGCACTGCAGCCATTGCTGTGGAAATAAAGAAGATTTCCCCACGGGTTAAAATAGTGCAAATTATGCACCCTGAATTGTCGCTTGAACATTTCGATGCCATCATCCTGCCAGAGCATGATAAAAAGCCATCTTTAGCTGGGCAAAAGAATGTGATATGGACGGCAGGGGCAATAAGTTGCGTTAAGCAAGCAATGCTGAATGCACAAGCAAAAAAGCTGCGCTCGCATTACGAAATTAAACCCGAAACGGAAATATGCAGCATGATCATCGGCGGGGCGACCAGAGGCCGTTCCATCACGCTCCACAACATTGACGAAATGATGATGATTGCATTGCGTTATGCCCAGGCGCACAAGGGCCTGCTGATAATAAGCACCAGCCGCAGAACCACCCCCGAGGTGGTGAAGCATCTGATGGCTTATGTGGAGAAAACATCAAACGTTCGCATCATCCTTTACACCTATAAACACCAAAGTGAATATAACCCATATTGGGGAATGATTGCTTCAGCATCGAAGGTTATTGTCACGGCTGATTCCATCTCTATGTGTTCTGAGATTGCAAACTGTGGCAAGCAGTTGTTTGTGTATGGCAGAAAAAATATGCTCACACCTAAGCACCAAAGGTTTATGCAAAGTTTGCTGAATTCCGGCCTGGCCAAAGATTTAGTTTTTGGCATGAGGAATTATAAACCTAACGCCATGGATCAATCAGAAAAGCTCACCGATGCTGTGGCGAAGTTGTTAGGGTTATAGAGGCCGCCAGCTATCGCTCTGGCGCGCCGGCGCCTTCTGTTTCATCTGGCGGTCTATTCCTGGCATCAGGCAAATCAGCAGTATAGATTAAAGGTTTATCTGCTGAGTGCATGATGGGCTTCAGGGTTGATATAAACACGCCAGTTTTTTTATTTGAATGTTCAGGAGGGTTCTGGGGTTCGAGGGTTATTTTGTTTGCTTGATAGATGGCAAAGGCGTGATCGATAAGATCATAAACATCCTCACTGTTTCTTTGCGAAACAACATTGGCTAATAATCTGTTGCTGAAAAGGCGTAATATGTCTGTATAAGCTTCCGGCGGCAGGTCTTTTTCGGCCGCGTGTTTTAAGGCTTCTGCTGTAAGTGTTTCGTCGCTGAATTGTTGCTTGGCAAAAGTGTTCATTTGCCGCAGCTTTTCACTGTCTTTCGAAGCCGACTGAATCTGGCTGTATAAGCCCCTGACGCCTTGCAACCTTTCCAATAATTCCAAAATCATTTTGCGTTTCTCTTGTGTTTTTATTTTATGATAACATAGGGGTTTTAATGGGCGCTATCCCCTCTTGTGAAAAAATTAAAATAGGCAAAGGGCAGGGTTTTGCGCTTTCAAAAACCGTCATACTCGGGGCGGGTAAAAAGTATAAGAGCGTGTATGCGGATGTCGCCCCTGCTTCAGACAGAGGTCGTCCAGTCAAAACTAAATTCAACTGGATGCCTGCCTGCGCAGGCATGACATTGGGAAGGCATATCATTAAAGATAATGTCGCACAATCACCGCCAGCGTCATCTTCAGAAGCCAAATTTCATCTGGCTTCTGTGGATACAAAAAATTCAACTGGATTACCAAAAGCCAGGTGAAACCTGGTTTTTGAGAATGATGATTTTGTCTATTTATCGGTTGAGGTTGCATCTTTTTTTCAAATGATTATGCAGTAAAACGCTGCTATTAGGGCGCAATAAAAGCAGGGTTATCACCCTTGACAGCGGTGTATTTATACTCTACCATAACTTGAAGATATCAACTATTGCTTTAGTGAGGTGATTGATTGTGTCGTGTGATTGTTTGTGGAATCTGTTTTTATTAAGCGTGATCGCTGGTTTGGCCCTGTGGTTGTTGATAGTGAAGCA
>Ga0209297_1000976_pt1 | contig 16984 bp, 16 predicted proteins | sample S_130805_MF_Meta_FD_187322 | JGI IMG/M metagenome (GOLD analysis project Ga0209297, IMG submission 187322) | Freshwater microbial communities from Lake Simoncouche, Canada to study carbon cycling - S_130805_MF_MetaG (SPAdes) (version 2) | ecosystem: Environmental > Aquatic > Freshwater > Lake ... | reverse complement strand
AGGCTATTGATTCTGTGATCGAATCAAAACGAGCTGAAGCAATTGGTCAGTTTGATTTATTTGGGGGAGAAGCGGTCACGGCAGTTTCTGGATTAGACATCGAAGTTCCGACAGGTGAGTGGGATAAGTCGATGCTCCTTTCATATGAGCGCGAAATGTTAGGACTCTACGTTTCAGACCATCCACTTCTTGGTGTTGAACATGTTTTGCGTGCCAATACAGATATGTCAATTAGCGAAATTGTTGATGATGGCGCTCAGCACGAATCTATTGTGACTATCGGTGGTTTGATCACCAGCGTTACGCGCAAAGTATCTCGCCAGGGTGCTTCTTGGGCAGTTGTCACCGTAGAAGATCTTGAGGGATCACTTGAAGTTTTGTTCTTTGCCAATACTTATAACCAATATTCGATGTCGTTGACAGAAGACCGCATCGTCACAATCCGAGGACGAGTTGATCGCAGAGAAGATAAGTTGCGCTTTACAGCCCTTGAAATGTCGATGCCAGATATCAATGCAACTCCGACAGGTCCTCTAGTTATTTCACTGCCAATTCAGCAGTGCACGCCACCAGTAGTTGAGCGAATCAAGGAAATCTTGCGTTCACATCCAGGTAAGCGAGAAGTGCATTTGCAATTAAATGACAATGGAAGCAGCACCATGATGAAGGTTGATGCGTTAATCACTTCATCACCAAGTTTGAGCGCAGATCTCAAATCAATCCTGGGACCCAACTGCCTCGTTTAATTTGGGCAACAAGGTTGGGGGCTCAGCCGTTACAATTGCCCAATGATTCGTACCGTTGACCTGCGCGGGCGAGCCCTATCTAAAGCCCAATACAACCTCGAGCTTCCTCGTGCCACGCTCAATGTGGCAGAAGCGATGGTGTTGATTCAGCCAATTCTTGATCGAGTAAAAAATGGAACTGAGGCAGACCTAATTGCCCTGGCCCAAGAGTTTGATGGAGTCACACCAGTGAACATCCGAGTGCCACAACAAGCACTTGATAAGGCGTTGTCTGAGTTAGATCCGGCAATTAGAAGTGCATTAGAGCTTTCGATTTCACGTGTGAAAAAAGTTCACAACGATCAAGTTCGATCAGAGAAAACAACGACAGTTGTAGATGGCGGAACTGTTACTGAAAAGTGGGTTCCGGTTGATCGTGTTGGGCTTTATGTTCCTGGAGGTCGCGCGGTCTATCCAAGCAGTGTGATGATGAATGTTATCCCTGCACAAATTGCAAAGGTGCAATCAATTGCGGTTGCCTCACCTCCACAAAAAGAGTTTGGCGGATTGCCGCACCCAACAATTCTTGCAACCTGCGCGCTGCTTGGAATTACCGAGGTGTATGCAGTCGGGGGAGCACAAGCGGTTGCGCTGTTTGCTTATGGCATGGAAGGTGTGTGCGACAAGGCTGACTTAGTAACAGGACCTGGCAATATTTATGTTGCAGCTGCTAAACGAGCGTTGCGCGGAGTTATTGGAATTGATTCAGAAGCAGGTCCAACTGAAATTGCAATCCTGGCTGATTCATCTGCGATTGCAGCAGAAGTTGCTGCAGATTTAATTAGCCAAGCAGAGCACGATGTGATTGCAGCAGCGGTGCTTGTAACAGATTCTCCAGAATTAGCTGCAGCAGTTGAGGCAGAGCTAAAGGTTCGCATTAACGCAACAAAGCACTCCGATCGAATCAAGACGGCATTGTCAGGCGTTCAATCTGCGATTGCGTTAGTTGATTCCATTGAACAAGGATTAGATGTTGTTAACGCATATGCTGCAGAGCACCTTGAAATTCAAACACGAAATTCACGCAGTGATGCGGCAAAGATTCGTAACGCGGGAGCTGTGTTTATCGGACGGTTCTCACCAGTATCACTTGGTGATTATTCAGCTGGATCAAACCACGTATTACCTACTGGTGGTTGTGCTTGTCATTCAAGTGGCTTATCTGTGCAAACTTTCTTGCGCGGGTTGCACTTCATTGAGTATGGGCAAAAAGCATTTACCGACATTGTCGATACCGTTGTGACTCTTGCTAATGCTGAAGATTTACCAGCACACGGTGAAGCGATGACTGCGCGCTTGGAGAACTTGTCATGAGTTGGCCAAGCTGGCTTCCGCTGCGCGAATCTCTTCGCCCGATGTCACCATATGGTGCACCGCAAGTTCCGGCCCAAGCATCACTTAATACAAATGAGAATCCATATTCGCCTTCACCCGCTTTGCAAAAGGCAATTACTGATGCAGTTGCAAAGGTTGCTGCCGACTTAAACCGCTATCCAGATCGCGATGCCTCAGTATTGCGGAGCAAGCTTGCAGACTACATCAACGAGTTAAGTGGTACTAAGTTCTCTGCCGACAATATTTGGGCAGCAAATGGCAGTAATGAAATCATTCAATCGATCTTCTTGGCATTTGCACAAGGTCCAGTCCTAGGATTTACACCTTCTTATTCAATGCACCCATTGATCGCTAAGGTGATAGGAGCGCAGTGGATTGATGGCAAGCGCAATGCTGATTTCTCCTTGAACACAACGGATGCAATTGCTCAAGTTGAAAAGAACAAGCCAACTCTTACTTTTATCACTACACCTAATAATCCAACAGGTGGGGCGGTAACAATTGATGAGATTCAAAAGTTGGCAGATGCTTGCAAGTCTGTGGGCGGATTACTTGTTGTTGATGAGGCCTATGCAGAATTCTCGCAAGAAAAATCTGCTGTTACATTAATTGCCAATAATCCTCATGTAATCGTAATTCGCACAATGAGTAAAGCCTTTGCATTTGCTGGCGCTCGAGTTGGCTATTTAGTCAGTGATGTTGCAGTTAAAGATGCAATGATGATTGTGCGCTTGCCGTATCACCTCAGTGCATTGACGCAGGCTGCAGCCCAAGTTGCCATTGATCATCGAGCAGAGTTATTAGGTGGAGTTACAACGCTTATTGCTGCCAGAGAGTCTGTAGTTAAGGCACTTCAAGATATGGGTCTGACCACCATTGCCAGCAGCGCCAACTTCGTTTTGTTCTCAGGTTTCAAGCAAGAGGCGCCACAACTGTGGGCGGCGTTGCTAGAAAAGGGTGTTCTGATTAGAGATGTGGGATTATCAGGGTACTTAAGAGTCACAATTGGCAATGAAGCCGAGAACACATTATTTATATCAGCCCTCAAAGAGCTCATTTAAAGGAGAAAGCCATGAGAACAGCGCGCGTTGAAAGAAAGACCAAGGAGTCACACGTACTCGTTGAACTCAATCTCGACGGTCAAGGCATCATCGACGTTGCAACAGGTGTGCCCTTCTTTGATCACATGATGTCTCAATTGGGCAAGCACTCTGGGTTTAATCTGACCGTTAAGACAACTGGTGATGTTGATGTTGACTCACACCACACCGTTGAGGACACATCACTTGCATTTGGTCAGGCACTTCGTGAAGCGCTGGGAGATAAAGCAGGCATCCGTCGCTTTGGCGATTCAATGGTTCCGTTGGATGAGGTTTTGGTTCAAGCAGCTGTAGATCTTTCAGGTCGTCCATATTTAGTGCACCGCCAACCAGAAATCGTTGAACTCATCGGAACATTTGATACAACACTTGGTAAGCACATTTGGGAATCAATTGTTGCTGAAGCACACATTGCATTACACATTCGTGTTCTAGAAGGACGAAATGCCCACCACGTATTTGAAGCACAGTTCAAGGCTGTTGCTCGCGCCCTGCGCGATGCAGTCTCATTAGATGGCAGAGTCGCCGGAATTCCATCAACTAAAGGATCTCTTTGATAGCAATTCTTGACTACGGATCTGGAAATCTAAGATCTGCAGAACGCGCATTTGCAACAGCTGGTAAAGATGTAGTTGTTACATCAGATCGCACTGTTGCACTCCAAGCTGAAGGACTAGTAGTTCCAGGCGTTGGTGCATTTGCTGCGTGTATGAAGGGTTTAAATGCTGTTGATGGCGCAGCAATTGTGCGTGAGCGTTTGGCGAAAGAGCGTCCAACATTGGGCATCTGTATTGGGATGCAAATCATGTTTAGCCAGGGCACAGAGCATTCAGATGGCACACCACATGCAGGAATCGGAGTTTGGGATGGAATTGTTTCGCAATTAGATGCGCCCATCTTGCCTCACATGGGTTGGAACACAGTTGAAGCTGCATCAACATCAACACTATTTGATGGCGTTGAAGGGGAGTCTTTTTACTTTGTTCATTCATATGCAGCAAAAAAAGCTGTGGGAACAACACAGGCATGGAGCATGCATGGTGAAAAATTTCTAGCAGCTGTAGAAGATGGATATATCAGTGCCACTCAATTTCACCCAGAAAAATCTGGCGCAGCAGGTTTAGCCCTGATTAAGAATTGGGTGGATTCACTATGAGTTATCTGGAATTGTTGCCAGCTGTCGATGTTAAAGATGGTCGCGCAGTCAGATTAGTTCAGGGCGAACTGGATAAAGAAAGTATTTATGGAGCGCCCTTAGATGTTGCCCTTGAATTTCAAGCAGCAGGTGCTGAATGGCTACACCTTGTTGATTTAGATGCCGCCTTTGGTCGCGGTGAAAACTCTGCTCTTTTGGCCGAAGTTGTCGGCAGACTAGATATCAAGGTCGAGTTGTCAGGTGGTATTCGAGATGATGAATCATTAAGACGCGCACTTGCTACTGGTTGTCGCCGCGTTAATTTAGGAACAGCAGCGTTAGAGGATCCGGAATGGACTGCCCGTGTAATTGCAGAGCACGGAGATCGCATCGCAGTTGGATTAGATGTTCGTGGTCATACTTTGGCCGCTCGTGGCTGGACAAAAGAGGGTGGAGATTTGTTTGAGACCCTTGAGCGTTTAGACCGTGATGGGTGCGCGCGCTATGTTGTTACAGATGTTGCAAAAGACGGAACTTTGGCTGGGCCAAATATTGAATTACTTAAATCAGTATGTGCTGCAACAACAAAGCCGGTAATTGCAAGTGGTGGAATTTCTTCCCTTGATGACATTGCAGCCCTTGCTGCCCTTCGCAGCGCTGGTGTTGAAGGAGCGATCGTGGGTAAGGCGTTATATGCGGGCAAATTTACTTTGGCTGAGGCGTTAAAGGTCAGCGGAAAATGAGTTTGTCTGTTCGCATCATTCCTTGTCTAGATGTCACCGATGGTCGTGTGGTCAAAGGAGTTAACTTCACAGATCTAGTTGATGCCGGCGACCCAGTTGAAATGGCATCGCTGTATAACCTAGAAGGCGCCGACGAACTAACTTTTCTTGATATTTCGGCAAGTGTTGTTGGACGTGAAACAACTTTGGATGTTGTGCGCCGCACAGCTGAGCAAGTATTTATTCCTCTAACAGTTGGTGGCGGAATCAGAAGTGTTGAAGATGTTGATCGCTTACTTCGCGCAGGTGCGGATAAAGTTTCGATTAACACATCTGCCATTGCTCGCCCAGAATTGATTGCTGAAATTGCAGATCGTTTTGGATCACAAGTCCTTGTTATTTCAGTTGATGCACGTCGTGCTAATACTGATTCTGGTTTTGAAGTCACAACACATGGCGGTCGTGAAAGTGCTGGGATAGATGCATTAGATTGGGTTGAAAAAGCATGTGCTTTAGGTGTTGGCGAGATTCTTCTTAATTCAATGGATGCTGACGGTACTCGTGCGGGTTATGACATCGGAATGATTACGGCAGTTCGCGCAGTGTCCAAAGTTCCGTTGATTGCAAGTGGTGGAGCAGGAAGCCTTGAAGACTTCTCTGCAGCCCTTGATGCAGGGGCAGATGCGCTACTTGCTGCAAGCGTGTTTCACTTTGGGATTCACCGCATAGGCGATGTGAAGTCATACCTGGCTAAGCACAATTATCCGGTGCGCACGATGTCGCCGCGTTAAGGCAGAATAAGCACATGACGACAATAGATCCTGCAGTCAAAGCGCTGCTCAAGGATCCCGCTGCATTGATTCCAGCAATTGTTCAAGATGTTTCAAGCAATGAAGTTTTAATGCTTGCCTATATGAATACTGAGTCATTGGCTTTGACACTTTCAACCGGCAAGGGCACATATTGGAGCCGCAGTCGTAATGAGCTTTGGGTAAAGGGCGCAACATCTGGGCATTTCCAAGAAGTGCATTCAGTCTCATTAGATTGTGATGGAGATGCGATTTTGCTCAAGGTTACTCAAACGGGTGCTGCATGCCATACGGGTGATCGCACCTGTTTTCACACACCACTTGAACTAGGCAAATAAATGAACCTGGAAGAGTTTCGCGCTTACGCCAAGGTTTCAAATGTAATTCCAGTTTCGAGGCGTTTGCTTGCAGATGGCGAGACTCCACTTGGTGTTTATCGCAAGTTAGCAAAAAGTGCGGACAACACATTTTTACTTGAATCAGCAGAGCATGGCGGTGCATGGTCTCGGTATTCATTTATTGGTGTGCGAAGTGAAGCAACGCTCAGTGAAAAAGATGGTCTGGCATATTGGCAAGGAACAGCACCGGCTGGTGCGCCAACTGGAATTGATCCTCTTGAAGCTTTGAGACTTTCGGCTGCACACTTGAAATCGCCCAAGATTGCAGGATTGCCACCGCTAACAGGTGGACTAGTTGGCTTTATGGGTTATGACGTTGTGCGACGTTTGGAACGCTTACCTGATTTAACAACCAAAGATATTCCACTACCCGAGCTTTCATTTATGTTAACAAGTGATTTAGCGGTGCTAGATCACAGTGATGGCACCATTACATTGATTGCAAATGCTATTAACTGGGATGGAAGCGATGATCGCATAGATGAGGCATATAAATCCTGCATACAACGCTTAGATCGCATGCAGGCAGATCTTTCAACTCCACTATCAGGAGAGGCTGCAGAGATTCCTGATTTTTCACTTCCTGATTACGTGGGCAATATTTCGGGGGAGCAGTTCAAGGAGAACATTCTTAAAGTTAAAGAAGAAATCCTTGCAGGAGAGGCGTTTCAGGTTGTTTTATCGCAGCGTTTTGCAATGCCATGTAAGGCAGATGCCATTGATGTTTATCGCATGCTTCGCCTTAATAATCCTTCTCCATATATGTATTTGTTCCGCTTCACAGACGGCATCGAAATCGTTGGCTCTAGCCCTGAAGCATTAGTTAAGGTCAATCAAAAAGATGTAATGATCCATCCGATTGCAGGAACTCGTCGACGTTCATCAAATCCGGAAGAGGATCACCGTTTAGGGGAAGAGTTACTAGCTGATCCAAAGGAGCGAGCAGAGCACCTCATGCTTGTTGATTTAGGACGAAATGATTTAGGGCGTGTGTGTGCGCCAGGAAGTGTTGAAGTGGTCGACTTCATGCATATTGAACGATATTCACATGTGATGCATATTGTCTCTACCGTGATCGGAAAATTGGCAGATAAGGCCACACCAGTTGATGCACTCTTTTCAGTCTTTCCTGCAGGAACATTATCTGGTGCACCAAAACCACGGGCGATGGAAATCATTGAAGAGTTAGAGACAACTAGGCGCGGTGTTTATGGTGGCATTGTTGGATATATAGATTTCACCGGCAACATAGATACATGTATCGCCATTCGTACAGCTTTGTTATATCAAGGCACCGCATATGTTCAAGCAGGAGCTGGTGTAGTTGCAGATTCAGATCCTGAATCAGAAAACCAAGAATGTAGAAATAAGGCCGCTGCTGTTCTAACGGCCATTCACGCGGCAAATCGCTTGGGGCACAATCATGAGTGATCTTTTGCCTATTGCTATTGCAGCAGTATTTGTTTTGGCACTTGTTTTACTGCTTGCACGAAAGTTCAAGCTTTCATCTAGATATGAGCGCGCACCACGTCAGCTCAACTCTTGGTCAGCACTTGATAAGGGGATTGACCCAACAGAGGATCAAAAACTGTGAGCGTTCTAGATTCAATCATTGAAGGTGTGCGCGAGGATTTAGCAACTAGGCGTTTGCCTATGTCACAGCTACTAGAGGCAATCGAAGTAGCACCGCCTGTGAGAGATTGTTTAGCTGCCTTGCTAACAGAAGACATTTCTGTGATTGCTGAAGTGAAAAGATCTTCGCCAAGTAAGGGCGCTCTTGCTCCGATTACAGATCCTGCAGGCCTTGCCGCAAGTTATGAAGAAGCAGGTGCTGCGGTAATTAGCGTGCTGACGGAGCAACGTCGATTTGGTGGAACTTTGGCAGATCTAGATGCGGTGCGCAAAGCAGTTGAGTTGCCAATTTTAAGAAAAGATTTCATGGTTGATGAGTATCAGTTTTATGAAGCAAGAGCACATGGGGCAGATGTGATTTTGTTGATCGTTGCAGCACTTAGTAAGAATCAATTAGATGACTATTTTCATTTATCTAAAGAACTCGGCATGAGAGCGTTGATTGAAGTTCACACACCGGGAGAGTTAGAAAGTGCACTTGAAATATCACCCGAGATTGTTGGTGTTAACTCACGCAACTTAAAGACATTAGATGTTGATGCACAAGCTTTTGCTCAACTGATTCCACAAATACCAAGCACCATTGCACGCGTTGCCGAATCAGGTATCTCTACTCGAGCAGATGTTGAGTTCGCCCATGAGCATGGAGCAACAGCAATTCTGGTGGGAGAGGCCTTGGTTCGCTCAGGAAATTCAAATGTTGCGATGGCGCAGTTGCTCGGTAGGCTTGCGCAATGATTACTGAGGGCCACTTCGGAGAGTATGGCGGCCGCTTTGTGCCGGAAGCTCTGATTGGCGCTCTTGAAGAGTTAGAGGCTGCACATAATGCGGCGCAAAAAGATCCAGCATTTATCGCAGAGCTTGCAGAGCTCCATCGCACCTACACAGGTCGCCCAAGCATCATTACTGAAGCTAAGAGATTTGGTGAGCACGCAGGTGGGGCTCGGATATTTTTAAAACGAGAAGATCTAAACCACACCGGTAGCCACAAGATCAATAATGTTTTAGGTCAAGCTCTATTAACAAAACGCATGGGTAAAAAGCGCATCATCGCTGAAACAGGTGCCGGTCAGCACGGAGTTGCATCTGCAACAGCTGCAGCATTGATGGGACTTGATTGCGTTGTATACATGGGCGAAGAGGACACGCGTCGTCAAGCACTCAATGTTGCACGGATGAAGTTACTCGGCGCGCAAGTGGTTCCAGTTACATCTGGATCAAAAACATTAAAAGATGCAATCAACGAAGCGATGCGTGATTGGGTGACTAACGTTGCCGATACTCACTACATGCTCGGCACAGTGGCAGGACCGCACCCATTCCCAACTATGGTTCGTGACTTTCATAAAATTATTGGCGAGGAAGCCCGTGAGCAAATGCTTGCTTTAACAGGCAAACTGCCAGATGCAGTGCTTGCTTGCGTTGGTGGGGGATCTAATGCGATTGGCATTTTCAATGCATTTATTCCTGATGCTGGTGTTCGACTCATTGGACTTGAAGCAGGTGGTGATGGTGTTGAAACTGGACGCCATGCTGCAACGATTACTGGTGGAACACCTGGTGTTTTGCACGGAACTCGTTCATATGTTTTGCAGGATGCCAATGGTCAGACAGTTGAGTCACATTCGATTTCAGCTGGTCTTGATTACCCAGGAGTTGGTCCAGAGCACGCCTACCTTCATGACATCGGTAGAGCTGAATACCGCGCAGTAAATGATGATGCAGCAATGGCCGCCTTTGAACTGCTGTGTAAAACAGAGGGAATTATTCCTGCGATAGAAACCGCGCACGCTTTGGCCGGTGCATTGGTCTTGGGTAAAGAGCTAGGACCAGATGCGAATCTATTGATCAATTTATCTGGCCGCGGAGATAAAGATGTTCAAACGGCTGCTGAATACTTTGGAATTCCACTGTAATGACGCAATTAGATTCAGTAATGGCAAAGGTGCGCGCAGAAAATCGCGCAGCACTAATCGCCTATATCCCTGCTGGATTTCCTTCTAAGTCTGGTTGTGCCAAAGCAATTAAAGCGTTAGCAGATGCTGGCGTTGATGCAATTGAAATCGGATTTCCCTACAGCGATCCAGTAATGGATGGACCGGTTATTCAAGAGGCTGCAGATATTTCACTAAAGGCCGGAACAAATGCTGCTGATGTGTTTGAAGCGCTCAATGTCGCATCTAGTACAGGTGTAGCAGCAGTTGTCATGACCTACTGGAATCCGATTGCCAAATATGGAGTGGAAAAGTTTGCCCAATCCATTGCAGACAATGGGGGATCAGGTGTAATTACCCCAGATCTGACGATTGAAGAATCTGATTCATGGATTGCAGCAACGAAGAAGAGCGGTATCAATCCAATTTATGTTGTTGCGCCAAGTACCAAAGATGAGCGCTTGAAGAGTGTCACAGCTAAAACTGGCGGATTTGTCTATGCCGCAAGCATGATGGGAGTGACCGGAACTAGAAGCACAGTCGCATCAACTGCTAGTGAACTAGTTGCACGAGTTCGAACAGTTACAGACTTGCCGATTTCAGTTGGTCTAGGTGTTTCCACACGTGAACAGGCTAAGTCACTTGCGGCATATGCAGATGGAGTCATTGTTGGCTCAGCATTTATTAAGTTATTACTTGATGCACCATCAGAACAAGAAGGCTTAGATGCGATCTCCCACTTGGCTAAAGAACTAGCTTTAGGAGTACGTGAGGGACGATGAGAAATTTCAATGAGCGCTTTCAGCCGATAGTCACATTGTTGGCCCGTCTTGTACTTGGCGGTGTGCTTCTAGCTGCAGGTGGGTTAAAGGTATTTAAGCCAACAGAATCTGCAAATGCAGTTGCTGCTTACAAAATATTGCCAACAAATTTGGCGCACTTAACCGGCTATGCCTTGCCGTGGCTAGAAGTTGCAATTGCGCTGCTTTTGATTCTTGGTTTTATGGTTCGCCCAGCAGCTGTCATCAGCGGTTTGATCATGATTGTCTTTATTGGGGCAATCGCCTCGGTCTGGGCACGAGGCATGCTGATTGATTGTGGATGCTTTGGCGGAGGCGGGGAAATCGACCCATCTTTAGCCTCACAGGTTCGTAGGACCTATTTCATAGAAATTATGCGCGATTTAGGTTTGGCCCTGACCGCGCTTTATCTGTATTTTTTCCCATACGGAAAGCTATCCATAGAAAAAGCAGCACCCTCAACTAAGGAGCAATAATGGCAAAGCAGCAGGCAAAAAGCGGTGACAACGTAACTCGTTGGATCGTAATTGCGATGGTCTCACTCGTTGTTGTTACAGGTGTTGTCTTTTCAATCTTTAGTCAAAACAACAAAGAGACTGCATCTCTTGCAGCCCTGGATGGCTTCAAGTCAAAGGGTTCAATAGTTTCAACAATTGATGCAGAAAATGGATCAGCAATTACCTTTAATCCTGGCTTGGCCAAAACAGTTGACGTTTGGGAAGACCCTCAGTGTCCTGTTTGTAAGTACTTCGAAGATGCAAACGGTGAATACATCGATAGCTTGATTCGTGAGAAGAAGGCGACTGTTCGTTTCCATGTTCTTTCATTCTTAGGAGATGAATCAGTACGCGCCGCCAATGCCTCATTCTGTGCAGCAGATGAAGGTAAGTACATAGATTTCCACAAGGCTTTGTATCGCGTTCAATCTCCACTCGAAAACTCAGGATTCTGGAGCAATGAGACTCTAGTTGCGATTGGAAGCAAAGTCGGCATCACATCTGAAAAATTTACCAAGTGTGTAAATGACGGCCAGAAGGTTTCAGTTGTGAAGGCAAATTACGATTCAATGCAAAAGTATGGCGTTCAAGGAACTCCAACTGTTTTCATTGATGGAAAATTGTGGGAGCGCAAGAGCTCAGACTTTAATCCAGATGAGTTCCGCGCCGCTGTAGAGGGTAATTAAAACTTGTTGATCGCATTTCCAACGCCAACGCAATCGGCGTTGGAAATCGGTCCATTAACAATCCATTTCTACGCACTCTGCATCATCACCGGTATCGCTATAGCAATCTGGTTAGGTGACAAGAGATTTCGTGCACAAACAGTTAACGGCAAATCAGTAGTATCTGAAGTTGCAATTACTGCAGTTCCTGCCGGAATAATCGGTGGACGTATTTATCACGTGATCTCTTCACCTTCTGCTTATTTTGGCGCAGGAGGCAATCCGATAGATGCATTCAAGATATGGGAAGGTGGATTAGGTATCTGGGGCGCTATTTCTCTGGGGCTCTTCGGTGCTTATTTGCGATACAGATCATTGCAAAAGCGGATTGAATTGCCATCATTTGCAGTTTTTGCTGACGCATTGGCCCCCGGAATTTTGTTTGCCCAAGCTATAGGTCGGGTTGGAAATTGGTTTAATGGTGAACTCTTCGGACGACCATTAGATACCTGGTGGGCACTTGATGTTCCATTCAAGTATCGCCCTTTTGGATATAGCGAAGTTGAGTCATTTCATCCAACATTTTTGTATGAAGCGATCTGGTGCGTTCTTGTGGCAGTGGCACTGTTGAAATTTGGCAAAACACTCAAGGCCGGACAAGTTTTTGCAGCATATGTCTTTGCCTATTGCTTCGGAAGATTCTTCATCGAGTTAATTCGCATTGATTCGGCTAACACCATCGCAGGATTACGTGTGAACGTATGGGTGAGTCTGATCGTTGGCATTGGATCTGCCCTATTTTTCCTCCGTGCCTCAAGAAAGAACAGTTAGCTTTCAGGTAGGCTTATCAAATGGCTCTTGAAGAGGTTTATAAGCGCAATCTTCAACACCGTACCCACCGAGCAGGCTGGCTACGTGCTGCAGTCCTTGGCGCAAACGATGGTCTTGTCTCAACTGCATCATTAATGGTTGGCGTTGCAGCTGCCGGTAAGAATGACTTTTTGGTAACTGCCGGCATTGCAGGTATTACAGCTGGTGCAATGTCGATGGCAGTTGGTGAGTATGTTTCAGTGCGATCACAAAACGATGTCGAAGATTCAGATCGCTTGTTAGAGATTGAACATTTAGCGGCAGATCCAGATGGCGAGTTGCAGGAATTGCAACACATCTACATTAATCGCGGACTTACTCCAGCACTTGCTCTACAAGTTGCACTAGAGATGCACCGCAAAGATCCATTGGAAGCGCACTTGCGAGATGAACTCGGACAAAGTCCAGAGACCAAGGCCAGGCCTGTTCAGGCAGCAATTGCATCGGCTATCGCCTTTACATGCGGTGGCTTGATTCCATTTGCTGGAGCTTTTGCTCCAACCCTTGGTGCCAAGGCATGGAGCATTGTCGGATTTACTCTTGGTGGTTTGGTTTTAACAGGCGTGGTTAGCGCGAGAATCTCAGGTTCAAAGGTGTTAGCTCCAACAGTGCGCGTGTTACTTGGCGGTTGCCTAGGTATGGCCATCACCGCAGGTATCGGCCAAATCGCCAACATCTCTGGCATCTAATTAGCCTGTTCTGAGGCTTCCCTTCTCCCGACTTGTTGCTACCATTTCGCATTAAGTAAGGCCCGGGCCAAGGATGTCCCTCTTCACGTAGGACCATTCTGTAGGAGCTTCGCACATGGCACTTGCATCCAATTATCCACAAGCACAAGGGCTCTATAACCCTGCCCAAGAACATGATGCTTGCGGTGTTGCGATGGTTGCCACCCTCAACAAGGTTGCCACACACGAGATTGTTGCAAAAGCTCTAACTGCACTTCGTAATATGGAACACCGCGGGGCATCAGGTGCTGAACCAGACAGTGGTGATGGCGCAGGAATCTTAATTCGCATTCCAGATGCTTACTTTCAAGCAGTTGTGGACTTCAAACTTCCTGCAGCAAATGCATATGCAACAGGTATCGCATTCGTGGCTAAAGGGGCAGATGTTAAGAGCGACATTGCAAAGATTGCAGAACAAGAGGGATTGGTAGTACTTGGCTGGCGAGAAGTGCCAATTAACTCATCGTCATTGGGAAAAACTGCACTATCTGTAATGCCTGATTTTCATCAAGTTTTTGTTGCCGGAAAGAATGGCGAAACAGGTATTGCACTTGATCGTTTAGCTTTTTGCTTGCGAAAGCGTGCCGAGCACTCACTAGATCTGTATTTCCCTTCGCTGTCCTCACAGACCATCGTATATAAGGGAATGCTTACAACTGGACAGCTTGAGGAGTTTTTCCCTGAGCTTTCAGATGAGCGTGTTGTCTCTCCACTTGCGCTCGTTCACTCACGTTTTTCTACTAACACTTTTCCTTCTTGGCCTCTTGCACACCCTTATCGCTTCATTGCACACAACGGTGAGATCAATACCGTTAAGGGAAATCGCAACTGGATGCGCGCTCGCGAATCTCTACTAGCAAGTGATGTTATTCCGGGAGACCTAAAGCGCTTATTCCCAATTGTTGAAATGTCAGGTTCAGATTCAGCATCCTTTGATGAAGTTCTAGAGCTTTTGTATTTGGGCGGACGTTCATTGCCGCACGCAGTCTTGATGATGATTCCTGAAGCATGGGAAAACCATGCAACGATGCCGCAGAACCGTCGTGATTTTTATGCATTCCATGCATCGATGATGGAGCCATGGGATGGACCAGCATGTGTGACATTTACTGATGGACATCAAGTTGGTGCAGTACTAGATCGCAATGGATTACGTCCTTCACGCTTTTGGGTGACAAAGGATGGTCTTGTAGTACTTGCATCTGAAGTTGGCGTACTTGATATTCCAGCTGAGAACATTGAGCGCAAGGGTCGCTTGCAGCCAGGAAAAATGTTCTTGGTAGATATCGAGCAGGGCCGCATTATTGAAGATGGCGAAATTAAAGATGAACTAGCAAATGCAGCGCCTTATAAGGATTGGCTGCATGCTGGAATGGTCAAGCTCAGTGAGCTTCCATCACGCGAGCACATTGTTTATCCGCACTCATCTGTTGTTCGTCGCCAGCGCGCATTTGGCTACACAGAAGAGGATCTGCGCATCCTTGTTACACCTATGGCCAAAAACGGCATGGAAGCACTTGGGTCAATGGGAACTGATACCCCGATTGCAGCACTTTCCGATAAGCCACGGTTAATTTTTGATTACTTCTCACAACTATTTGCTCAAGTTACAAATCCACCGTTGGATGCAATACGCGAAGAGCTTGTAACAAGTCTTGGAACTTCAATGGGTCCTGAACATAATTTATTGGATCCAGGTCCAACAAGCTGTCGTCAAGTTTCTTTGGCTTTTCCTGTTATCGATAATGATGAACTTGCAAAGATTATTCATATTAACGCCGATGGTGATTATCCAGGTCTGAGCGCGCATGTGATTCGCGGTTTATTCAGTATCGCCGATGGTGGAGATTCACTGCGTGATCGCTTGAATGAGATCAAGGCTGAAGTTTCACAGGCTATAAATGAAGGTGCTCGCATAATTGTTCTGTCTGATCGTGACGGCGATGCTGAGAACGCACCGATTCCTTCACTTCTACTTACATCTGCTGTTCATCATCATTTAATTCGCGAAAAGACTCGCACCAAGGTTGGACTTGTTGTTGAAGCTGGCGATGTTCGGGAAGTTCACCACGTTGCACTTTTGATTGGTTATGGCGCAGCATGTGTTAATCCGTATCTTGCGATGGAGTCTGCAGAAGATTTAGTTCTACAAGGCGTCATCACTGGAATCACTCCAGAAAAAGCTGTTAAGAATCTCATTAAGAGTCTTGGTAAAGGCGTGCTTAAGGTGATGTCCAAGATGGGTATCAGCACAATCGCTTCTTACACGGGTGCACAAGTATTCGAAGCAATTGGCTTGTCACAAGAAGTTGTTGATGAATACTTTGTTGGAACAACTTCACGTCTTGGTGGAGTTTCACTCGACATCATTGCTGAAGAAACAATTGCTCGCCATCACGTTGCATATCCACCTGGGGGAGAAGTACCTGGCACAAAGCGCCTTCCAATTGGCGGGGAGTACCAGTGGCGCCGCGAAGGTGAACCACACCTATTTGATCCAGAAACTGTCTTTAGATTGCAGCACGCAACTCGTAACAAGCGTTATGACATATTCAAGCGCTACACCGAGCGCGTTAATGAGCAGAGCACGCGACTGATGACTCTTCGTGGATTATTCCAATTCAAGGAAGGCGTTAATCCGCCAATTTCTATTGATGAAGTTGAGTCTGCGCGCGAAATTATCAAGCGCTTTTCTACTGGTGCGATGTCATATGGATCTGTATCTGCCGAAGTTCATGAAACTTTAGCAATTGCTATGAATCGCCTTGGAGGAAAATCAAACACAGGTGAAGGTGGCGAAGAGCCAGAGCGCTATTTACCAATGGCAAATGGTGATTCAAAGCGTTCTGCCATCAAGCAGGTTGCATCAGGTCGATTTGGTGTGAACAGTAATTACTTGGTTAATAGCGATGATATTCAAATCAAAATTGCGCAAGGTGCAAAGCCAGGAGAAGGTGGCCAGCTACCTGGTAACAAGGTTTATCCGTGGATTGCAAAGGCGCGTTACTCAACACCAGGTGTTGGATTGATTTCACCACCTCCACATCACGATATTTATTCAATTGAAGATCTTGCTCAGCTCATTCACGATCTTAAGAACGCAAACAAGAATGCACGTGTTCACGTGAAGCTGGTGGCAGAAGTCGGTGTCGGAACTGTTGCAGCTGGTGTCTCTAAGGCACATGCAGATGTTGTTTTGATTTCTGGCCACGATGGTGGAACTGGTGCATCACCTCTGACCTCACTCAAGCACGCAGGTGCGCCATGGGAGTTAGGTTTGGCTGAAACCCAGCAGACATTGCTGCTTAACGGACTTCGCGATCGAATTGTTGTGCAGACAGATGGTCAGTTAAAGACTGGCCGAGATGTTGTCATCGCTGCATTGCTCGGTGCCGAGGAGTATGGATTTGCAACTGCGCCACTTGTTGTTTCTGGTTGCATCATGATGCGTGTGTGCCATCTGGATACCTGTCCGGTTGGAGTTGCAACACAAAACCCAGAGCTACGTAAAAACTTCTCAGGTAAGCCTGAGTTTGTTGAGACTTTCTTTGAATACATTGCAGAAGAAGTTCGT
>Ga0209297_1000963_pt1 | contig 17083 bp, 10 predicted proteins | sample S_130805_MF_Meta_FD_187322 | JGI IMG/M metagenome (GOLD analysis project Ga0209297, IMG submission 187322) | Freshwater microbial communities from Lake Simoncouche, Canada to study carbon cycling - S_130805_MF_MetaG (SPAdes) (version 2) | ecosystem: Environmental > Aquatic > Freshwater > Lake ... | reverse complement strand
CACCTGTGATATGCCGCATACTGAGGGCTGCACCGCCGCGAGCATCGCCGTCCACCCTGGTTAATATCATGCCAGTAAGCGGCAGCTGCTGCGAGAACTCTCGCCCAATGTTAACCGCATCTTGCCCGGTCAGGGAATCGAGCACCAAAAGAATTTCTAATGGGTTGGACAGTTTCTTCACTTCCTGCAATTCTTCCATCATCTTTTCATCGGTATGCAGGCGGCCAGCTGTATCCAGAATCAACACATCATAGCCACCCAAGGTCGCTTCTTTCATCGCCCTTTTAGTTATTTCTTTTGCGGATTGGCCGGGGATAATCTCTAGCGATGCTTCGTTGATTTGCTTTGCCAAATTTTCAAGCTGCAGCTGTGCTGCAGGGCGATATATATCAAGCGATGCAAGCAACACTTTTTTCTTATGCTTCTTGCGCAAATGCATTGCTAACTTAGCAGAAGAAGTGGTTTTGCCCGAACCCTGCAGCCCCACCATCATAAGCACAACAGGCGGAGTGTGGCTTAAGGAAAGCTCTTGGTTATCAGCACTCAACAATAACTCCAGTTCATCCTGCACAATTTTAACAACCATCTGCCCAGGGCTTATGCTTTTGATCACCTCAGCGCCAATCGCCTTTTCTTTAATACGTTCGATCAGATATCTTATGGTTGGCACTGCAACATCGGCTTCAAGCAGCGCCATTCTTATTTCCCGCATGGAAACATCGATGTCAGCTTCGCTTAGAAAACCTCTGCCACGCAGCTTGTCGAATATCTTACCTAAATTTTGCCCTAAAGACGAAAACATTTACACACTTTAAGTTGCTTACTTTCTCAAGGTATGATAGTGAATATAAGCAAATTTGCAATAGGTTTCACTCCTTGCCTTCCCCAATCTCGCTTTACATCCATTGGCCATTTTGCAAATCAAAATGTCCATATTGTGATTTTAACAGCCATGTGCGCGATCGCATAGATCAACAGTCGATGCTTCAGGCATATTTGAAAGAGCTGCATTATTTCAAACAGATGTTCGAAGGCAGAACCATAAGCACTATATTCTTTGGCGGCGGAACCCCATCGCTTGCAGCGCCAGAGGTTATCGCTGGCATAATTTCAGAAGTTCATCAAAGCTATAACACCGCTAGCGACATCGAAATAACAATGGAGGCCAACCCAACCAGCATAGAAGCCGCAAACTTTGCAGCCCTCGCTGAAGCCGGGGTTAACCGCATATCCATAGGCATCCAAAGCCTGCAGCCAGATAATCTTAAGTTTCTAGGCAGGGAACATTCCCCCGATGAAAGCCTGCGCGCCATAGAAATCGCATCCCATCACTTCAAGCGATATTCATTGGACTTTATCTACACCCTGCCCAATCAAAAAATTGATGACTGGATGGCCGAACTGGAACAGGCATATGCCTTAAGCAACGGCCATCTTTCCCTATATCAACTGACCATCGAAAAGGGTACCAAATTTTATCAAGATTTCAAACAGAAGAAGTGGGCCCTTCCTGATGATGATCAGTCAGTGGATTTTTACACCATCACCAACAGGTTTTTGCAAGATAAAGGCCTGCTGGCATATGAAGTTTCCAACTATGCCCATCCTGGCAATGAATGCCGCCACAACTTAAATTATTGGAACTATGGCGATTATATCGGCATCGGTGCTGGCGCGCATGGTCGCTATACCCTTGGTGGGGTTAAGCATGCCACGCAGATGTATTGCAACCCTGAGCAATGGCTGGCAAAGGTGCAGGAAAACGGTGTCGCACTGCAGCAAAGCCAAGCCTTAACTGCCAACCAAATGCTGGAAGAAAAAACCATAATGGGAATGCGCTTAAACCAAGGCATCAGCAGTCATCATCATCTCAGCCCTGATAAGATAAATTTTTTATGCGGTCATGGCTTGCTTGTTGTTGATGGCGACCGCCTTAAAGCTACCGATTCTGGGCGCCTTGTGTTGAACTCTGTTTTGGGGTATTTACTGACAGATGAAGATTAAAATAATTTCAGTCGATCAAGATAAATCACGGCAATTCAGCGATATGATCGCCGAATATAGCAAGCGCCTGTCCAGCAAACTGGAGCTAGTCGATCTGCACCCCAATCAAAACCTCAACACAGAATTGCAAAAGGAAAAAGAAGGTCAGGATATAATCAAACAATTAACCCCTGGCAGCTTTGTCGTGGCGATGGACCCACATGGCAAGCAACTTTCCAGCGAAGAATTTGCCGCCACTATCAATGCCTGGCAACTTAACTCCAAGCAAATATCATTTGTTATTGGCGGGGCTTATGGCCTTTCCAATGAAGTTAAACAAAGGGCCGACACCCTTCTTTCCCTAAGCAAGATGACCATGCCCCACCGCATAGCTAAATTGGTGCTGGTCGAGCAGATATACCGAGCCCAAACCATATCCCAAGGGCATCCCTATCATAAGTGATTCTGCTTTTTAGCCCCTATCACAGCCACGCAGAGGTAAAACAAGGGCGTGCTGCAGATGGTGAAGGCTAACTTGAATGAATATCCATTTATGATGAGTGGCAACATTTGCTCCTTTGGCACAACAGAAAACGCCGTCAGGAAAAATATCACTATAGAAGTGTCGATCAAGATCGACAGAGCTGTGCTGCCATTGCTTCTAAGCCACAGGTGCCGGCCACCAGTGATCTTCTTTATCCACAGATAAACCCTTGTATCAATAAATTGGGCTATGTAACAGGCGATAATAGAGCCGGTGAAGGCTATGCTATAAAACCCAAAAACCTTGTGGAAAGTTGCATCGCTCACATTCGACCATTGTGCTGCCGGCATAAGGTTCATTCCATATATTATACCAGCTGTTATAATATTCATTAAGATGGACAGGCGAACGCAGAACATCGCCCTGTCCTTGCCATAAAATTCCACGATCAAATCCGTAATCAAAAATGTTATGGGATAGACCATTGCCCCTACCGACAATTCAAAACTATACACAGGAAGCAACGGCAAAGAGACGAATTTCTGATAGGTTAAATTCCCTATCACCGTTAACACACAGAATAAGGAACAAAGAGAGACGTATATTTTATCCAGCCTAGTCATTACATTACCACAAATTAAGAAGTGAAAAAATAACTTCATCCTCGCAAAGGCGGGGATCCAAGGCTACAGGGCATTGCAACTGGATTACTGCCTGCGCAGGAATGACGTTATTGTAAGAAGTTTTTACTAAGTCGACTTTGAAAAACAACATCACATCCTCAGAAATCAGGGTTGCTATAGTGTTCTGGCGGGGTGACCCCAATTGCAACATCATGCAATATAGAGCGGAAGCTTGGCCTAGATTTCATCAGGGCATACCATTCTTTAACCTCTTGGTGCTTCTCCCACGCAATATCATTCATAAAGTCTAGCACTGAAATCTGCGCAGCAGCAGCAACATCAGCAAGAGTGATTTTATCACCTGCTAAATATGAATTACGGGATAGTAAATATTTAAGATAATCCATATGGCAAAGCAAATTTCGTTTAGCCGCCCTGATGAAATCAGAGCTGGGCGCCCCAGAACCCTGGGCTGGCTTTATCACCTTCTCCATAATGATATAGCGGGTCACTTCTTGATAAAACTTATCATCAAACCATTCGCTAATCTTGCGCACTTCAGTCCTGCCAATCAAAGAGCCACCAAGAAGATTGCACTCCGGATAGGCCTCTTCCAAAAACTCGAACAGGGCTGCTTTTCCATAAACAATAAAGCCTTTTGAATTCTTTAACACGGGGGTGTCGCCACGAGGATTCATTGCAAGAAATGCCGTCCTTCTCTCCCAATATTTTTCTAAAAACAATTCGAAATCTATGTTTTTCTCCCTCAGCACTATCCGCAATTTTCTAGAGAATGGACAAAGTGGGTAATGGTAAATTTCTAACATATGGCCCTACCCCACCTGCTGCAATTCTTTTGGCAATTTAAATTTCACGCTCTCTTGAATGCCATCCTGTTCTTCTAATTTAATATCAAAGAACGTTTCAAGCCTGGTTAGAACCTTTTCCAAAAGAACTTCTGGCGCCGATGCCCCCGCGGTTATTCCTATGGATTTAACTGAGTGGTTGAAGAAACTTTCATCTATCTCATCTTCATTATTAATTAAATATGATCTGACCCCTAATTCTTGAGCCAAGTCACGCAACCTGTTTGAATTAGAGCTGTTCTTAGACCCTATAACCAACAGCACATCCACCACAGCAGCAAGGCTGCGCACTGCATCTTGTCGGTTCTGCGTGGCATAACATATATCACGCAACTCTGGCCCTTGTATGTTGGGGAATCTTTTCTTTAGTGCCTCGATGATCGCGCGCGTGTCGTCCACACTTAAAGTTGTCTGGGTGACATAAGCTAAATTATCGGGGGTGTTAACTTCTATGCTGGTCACATCCTCAACCTTCTGCACCAATATAACCTTTCTTTGCACCCTGCCGCTTGTGCCTTCCACCTCTGGGTGGCCGGCATGGCCAATCAGTATAATCTCTCTGTCGTAAGATTCATGCTTCATCGCCTCTATATGAACCTTTTTAACTAAAGGGCATGTTGCATCAAGCACCGGAAGCCCCCTACGCTTAGCCTCTTCTTCCACCGCTTCGGAAACACCATGAGCAGAAAAAATGGTCATACTTCCAACCGGCACCTCTTCCAAATCATCCACAAAAATAGCACCGCGTTTTTTCAAGCCATCAACCACATATTTATTATGAACAATTTCATGCCGCACATAAACCGGCGCCCCATATAAATCCAAAGCTTTATTAACAATTTCTATTGCTCGCTCCACCCCGGCGCAAAACCCACGCGGCTTTGCCAAAACAACCTTAATCTCTCGTCTATTCATCAGCGCCATCTATAATCCACATTTCTTCATCTTTCCCCATAAGCCCTAAGTTCTGACGCGCTAATTCATCCAGCGTGTCAGCATCTGTGTTGCTTCCACTCATCAGTTCAACCTTCTTCTCTAAAGCTGCTTTTTCTTCACTTAAGCTTTTCATAATGCTCTGCCTTTCTTGCAGATCTGCGCTTAATCTCATATAAGAGAGCAAGCCACGCTCCCCACTTAAAACATGATATATGAAGTAAACAAGCATTACATACATTGCAACGCTGAACATAACTTTACTTGGTTTTATAACACTGTTTGTAGGTGACATAATTCACTGCTTTTAAGGATTGCAAATTGATAATAATCATATTATGATCTTCGGTAAAGTTAATTATTATTATATATTTACTAATATGGCTACTGTATTACTGATATTGCAAAGCGTTATCGTGATTGTCATGGTTTTAGCGATCCTATTGCAAAAAAATGATGGCAACAGTTTGGCTGGCCTTGCTGGGGGCGGAAGCGGAGTTATCTCTAACAGAACCACTGGCAATTTCATGTCAAAACTAACCATGATCTTGGCAATAATGTTTATGGTTAACAGCTTGGCTTTGGCCAGATTTGCTGTTACCGATTCAAATAAAGCAAAAGCTTTGTTGCAATCACTAGAAAACAAAATGGAATCAAAAGAATTGGAAGCACCAATAGCTGATTAGGAGAATTATGGCAAAATATATATTTATCACCGGCGGCGTGGTTTCTTCATTAGGAAAGGGCCTGGCTGCAGCATCACTGGCATGTTTATTGCAAGCCAGAGGCTATAGCACCAAACTTCGCAAACTGGATCCATATTTAAATGTTGATCCCGGCACAATGAGCCCATATCAGCATGGCGAAGTTTTCGTCACCGATGATGGCGCCGAAACAGATCTTGACCTTGGTCATTATGAAAGGTTCACCGGAACCTCTGCCCACAGGGGCGACAACGTTACGGCAGGTAAAATATATTCAGATTTGCTTGCCAAAGAACGCCGTGGAGAATATCTCGGCGGCACGGTGCAGGTTATCCCCCATGTGACCAATCTTATTAAAGATTTTATTTTAGATAACAGCGAAAACACTGATTTCGTGTTATGCGAAATTGGTGGCACCGTTGGCGACATCGAAGCACTGCCATTTTTTGAAACCATAAGGCAATTGGGCAATGAACTGGGCAGAGACAGGGTTATGTACATCCATCTGACCCTTGTGCCATATGTTTCATCGGCTAAAGAATTAAAAACCAAGCCGACTCAACATTCGGTTAAAGAATTGCGCTCCATCGGCATACAGCCAAACCTGTTGCTGTGCCGAAGCGATCGTGAGATTCCAATGTCAGAGCGTGGCAAAATAGCTTTATTTTGCAACTTGCCAGAATCATGCGTGATTCAAGCATTAGATCAGAACAATATATATTCAGTTCCAGTTGCCTATCACAATGAAGGGCTAGACCGCGAAGTGCTTCGTTATTTTGGCTTAAAAGATGCTCCAGAAGCTGACTTATCAAAATGGCACAGCATCATCCATAAATATAACAACCCAACACGCACCGTCACAGTTGCTGTGGCTGGGAAATACACCGATCTGCTTGATGCCTATAAATCATTAATCGAAGCCTTCACCCATGCAGGAATACATCACAGCTGCAAAGTAAAACTGAATTGGTTGGATTCCGACACCATAACCGACAGCAATGCCAAGGAAATGCTAGCCGGGGTTGATGCCATAATGGTTCCAGGTGGCTTTGGCCAGCGCGGAACAGAAGGAATGATCAATGCAATTAAATATGCTCGCGAGAATAAAGTGCCATACTTTGGCATCTGCCTTGGCATGCAACTTGCCAGCATTGAAATTGCACGTCATCTATTAAACATTCCTGACGCCACTTCAACTGAATTTAATAAAGATGGCACTGGGATAATTGCCTTAATGCCAGAATGGACAAGGGATGGAAAAAGCTTTGCATACAATGAAAATGACAACCTTGGCGGCACAATGCGTTTGGGTGCATTCCCATGCAATTTGACTACAGGGTCTCTTGCCAATCGAATTTATGGCAGCAACAGCATAGATGAGCGCCATCGCCACAGATGGGAGTTTAACATTAACTTCAAGGAAGATTTCATCAAGGCGGGTGTGTTGTTCAGCGGAATGTCTCCTGAAGGATCGCTTACAGAGATTATTGAATTGCCAAATCATCCTTGGTTCATTGGGGTTCAATTCCATCCGGAATTAAAATCTCGCCCATTCGATCCTCATCCTTTGTTTGTGTCGTTCATCGAAGCAGCCATGACGTTTAATGATAAGGCTTAAGTGCGTTATAAAAGTGTTACGCTATATCTTATGATAATAAGATGATTATATCGCTATTAAGCATCGCATAGATGTTTAATTACTAGTGGATTAAAGTTACTAATTCTCCTTTAGCATTAATTAACAAGGATTATTTTGCATAAAAATCAGCACTAGTGCTGCAAGGCAAAGAATTAAAGTCATGCACTATATTAAGAGCTGAAACAACATCCTCTAACACTAACTCAAGATTCAGTGTATATCCCATTTTCATATTTTCTGTTATATGCTGATCCGGCTCTATGTTCGCACAAGGCATAATATAGACTTCAACCCCTTCCACGTAAGAATCATCACTCATTTCATCTTCCATAATTGAAATAGTAGTCAGAACATCTCGTATATATAACGAACTATTGGGCATCAAGTCAGAAGCCATCTTATAATACTTCAAGGCCTTATCATCATCCAATATACCATGAGCTTCTTCTCTCTATAAATATCCAAGGGCATGGGCACAATGAGGTTTATCTTCTTATAAGAAAGTGCTTTGTAACGCTTGCATATGCACATTGCTTTACATAAAACTCTGATTCAACATGCTCTTTGTTCGCAATATATCCTCTGCTAAGTTATGCGCATAGTTAGGATTATTTGGATGAAATTCTATAGCTAGCTTAAAATAATGCAGGTCTTTTGGATAATCTATCTTATTATAATTTTCATAACGATAGCTTTCCCCTAAAATCGTTGCACACATGGCTTTGCGCGCAGCTGAGAAGATAGGTGAATATTTTGCTTCCAAGCAGCTATTCAAATATAATCCAGTATGGGCATAAAATTAATTCAGCATTATCAATAAAATGGGGATCTGTTGAGAAACAACAGTTAAGATATAAAAAAAAGACACATCTTCTAAGCTTGGCAACAACCTACTCTCCCGCGCCTTAAGACGAAGTACCATCGGCGATGGAGGGGGTCACTTCTGAGTTCGGAATGGAATCAGGTGTTTCACCTCCTCTATAGTCACCAAGCTAAGAAGATGTGTCTTCTTAACAAGAATTTGTAGGTAAAGTATTTTTCTAATTTGTGTATTACTGTTTAGTACTGTACGCAATATCGAGTACAGCAAAAATCAATCGTGCTATTAGTACTGGTTAGCTCAATGGATTACTCCACTTACACACCCAGCCTATCAACGTAGTGGTCTTCTACGGCACTAATTGGGAAAACTAGTTTTGAGGTGGGTTTCACGCTTAGATGCTTTCAGCGTTTATCCCTTCCATACTTAGCTACCCAGCATTGCTCTTGGCAGAACAACTGGTACACCAGAGGTATGTCCATCTCGGTCCTCTCGTACTAAAGACAGATCCTCTCAATTTTCCTTACACCCACGGCAGATAGGGACCGAACTGTCTCGCGACGTTCTGAACCCAACTCACGTACCACTTTAATCGGCGAACAGCCGAACCCTTGGGACCTTCTCCAGCCCCAGGATGTGATGAGTCGACATCGAGGTGCCAAACGAGCTCGTCGATATGAACTCTTGGAGCTCATCAGCCTGTTATCCCCAGAGTACCTTTTATCCGTTGAGTGATGGCCCTTCCACGCAGAACCACCAGATCACTATGACCGACTTTCGTCTCTGCTCGACTTGTCAGTCTCGCAGTCAGGCAGGCTTATGCCATTGCACTCTAACGGTTGATTTCCAGCCAACCTGAGCCTACCTTCGCACGCCTCCGTTACTCTTTAGGAGGCGACCGCCCCAGTCAAACTACCCACCATGCAGGGTCCCCAGCCCGGATTCACGGGCCTAGGTTAGATATCAAAGATTAAAAGGGTGGTATTTCAAGGATGGCTCCACCAGAACTAGCGTCCTGGCTTCAAAGCCTCCCACCTATCCTACACATTTAATCCCTAATACCACTGCAAAGCTATAGTAAAGGTTCATGGGGTCTTTCCGTCTAACCGCGGGAACTCCGCATCTTCACGGAGAATTCAATTTCGCTGAGTTGATGTTGGAGACAATGGGGAAGTCGTTACGCCATTCATGCAGGTCGGAACTTACCCGACAAGGAATTTCGCTACCTTAGGACCGTCATAGTTACGGCCGCCGTTTACTGGGGCTTCAGCTCGAAGCTTGCACATCTCACCTTAACCTTCCAGCACCGGGCAGGCGTCAGGCCCTATACATCCTCTTTGGAGTTTGCAGAGCCCTGTGTTTTTGATAAACAGTCGCTACCCCCTAGTATGTGCCACCTCCACTCAGTTGCCTGAGCAAGGCCACCCTTATCCCGAAGTTACAGGTGCAATTTGTCTAGTTCCTTCAACATCATTCTCTCTACGCCTTAGTATACTCTACCTGTCCACCAGTGTCGGTTTGGGGTACGGTCTATAATGATTAGGTTATTTCCAGGAAGTTCCAGGCTGCATTCGGAATCCAATCACTTTATACAGCTTTCGACCTTCGTCACTCTAATCAGGCCCACGAATATTAACGTGGTTCCCATCGACTACGCCTTTCGGCCTCGCCTTAGGGGCCGGCTAACCCTGCGCAGATTAACTTTACACAGGAAACCTTGGACTTTCGGCGGAAATGTTTCTCGCATTTCTTTACGCTACTCATGTCAGCATTCTCACTTGTGATACCTCCAGCAAACCTGACGATTTACCTTCAACGGCTTACACAACGCTCCGCTACCACTTAAACAATAATGTTTAAATCCACGTCTTCGGTATATGGTTTGAGCCCCGATACATTTTCGGCGCAGGATCACTTAATTAGACTAGTGAGCTGTTACGCTTTCTTTAAAAGATGGCTGCTTCTAAGCCAACTTCCTAGTTGTTTTGGCATTCCCACATCCTTTCACACTTAACCATAATTTGGGGACCTTAGACGGTGGTCTGGGCTGTTACCCTCTCGACTACGGACCTTATCACCCATAGTCTGTCTGCTATTCTGTACTCATCGGTATTCGGAGTTTGATTGGGTTTGGTAAGGTTTTGAGACCCCCCTAGCCCATTCAGTGCTCTACCCCCGATGGTAATCTATTTCCGAGTTTGATTGGCCTTTCACCCCTAGCCACAAGTCATCCCCTACTTTTGCAACAGTAGTGGGTTCGGTCCTCCATTGTATTTCACTACAACTTCAACCTGCCCATGGCTAGATCACTCGGTTTCGGGTCTAATACATCTAACTAAACGCCCTATTAAGACTCGCTTTCGCTACGGCTACACCTAATGGCTTAACCTTGCTAGATATACTAAGTCGCTGACCCATTATACAAGAGGTACGCCGTCACAACGCATATCCGAAGATAAGGATGCTCCGACTGCTTGTAAGCATTTGGTTTCAGATTCTATTTCACTCCCCTAATCGGGGTTCTTTTCACCTTTCCCTCACGGTACTCGTTCACTATCGGTCGTCAGGTAGTACTTAGGCTTGGAGGGTGGTCCCCCCATGTTCAGACAAGGTTTCACGTGCCTCGCCTTACTCGTGCCTAACGTAGCTTTTTACCTATACGGGACTATCACCCTCTATGGTCATCCTTTCCAGAATGTTTTAGTTGTTACTACACTAGGACTGGCCTAATCCGCGTTCGCTCGTCACTACTAGCGGAGTCTCGGTTGATTTCCTTTCCTCCGGGTACTTAGATATTTCAGTTCCCCGGGTTCGCTTCTCCACACTATGTATTCATGTAGAGATACTGAGTAAACTCAGTGGGTTCCCCCATTCGGACATCTACGGATCAAAGGTTATTGGCACCTCCCCATAGCTTATCGCAGCCTGTCACGTCCTTCATCGCCTCCTGCCGCCAAGGCATTCACCAAATGCTCTTTTCATATTTTTGCTGGTACTCGAATACTGCTTACAGAACTAAACTGTAATCAACATTTTTGTTGTTGATGCTATAAATTTTAAGATTTTTTAATCTCAGCATCCGCTTGTTATAAGAAAAAACTTTACCTACAATTTCAAAAGAGCTTTAGAAGCAAGCTTCTAAAACATGTCCAGTCAGTTCGCTTTTCGATCTTTCAATCTTCCAAGCTCCCTGCTTTCGTGGGGATATGTTTACCTCGAATCGTCGCCCTTGTCAACAGCCTTTTTTAATTTTTTTCGATTTTTTGATAAAAAATTGCAATAGAGCTGCTTTTTAGGCAATTAATCCCGGTAAAGCCTTAACCTCCAGCCCCCTTCTCAATCGAATTAACCCCTTTATCCTCCACTTCTTCAGCAATACCCACGCCCATTCTCTTCTCTGCAATGGCACTAACCCCCGATATATTGGCATCAACCTCATGATGCTCAACATCATCAGTGGTTAAAGCCTCTGCAGCAGTGTGCATATCACCTCGATTTATTAATCCATTTTCTGATAAAGGCGTGCTTTCTTTATGATGATCTTCTGGCTTCAGAACGCTTTCAAGCTTGTTTGGCGCTGGCATAACTTCCGGCGCTGCAACGGCTTCCTGCGGTGGCGCCCCTTGTGGGCTAACTTCTTTCACCGCATCAACTTCAACTCCTTCGCCAGCCTTTATATCTTTAGAAGCTCCTACAGAACCATCCACTCCAGCACCGTTCGCAGAATCAACAACTTGCTGCGGCACTGGCACCGCTTGCGAACTAACTTCCGGCGCTGCTTTAGCTTCAACCCTTTGGAATTCTTCCACAACCGCTTCAATAACCTCTCGTTCTTGCTCTTTCTTCTCCTTAAGAATATCAACCACTTCAACAAATTTAGCAGCATCATTCAGAACAGCGAAAGCCTCTTTAGTATCAGCATCAAGCTTGCTGGCGGCAACAACGTCTTTCACGCTCGCCTTGACTTCCTTCTTGGGTGCAGCCGGGCTCGTTAACCAATTATAGACATTAGAAACACCAGACATAATGGCATCCTTGTTATATGCAACAACAGCCGCAGCCATAATCATCATTGGATTGTTGGCAGCGATATTTATTGCAGCGCTAGCAACCATGGCAGTGGCGCCAGCACCCATGGCAGCGGTGCTGACCGCTTGATTCACACTCCTCTTAACATCAGGGTTAAACTCTGCAACAACATAAGTGCCAGCAGCTGTGCCAACTACTTGACTTAAAGCTTCACCAGCTCGATTCACCGCCGCATACTCAGTTTTACTACCCGTAAGCCACTTCAACCCCTTGGCAAACATTGACGGAGGCTTAATCGGATGACTCACTTCCCCAATCTTAGGGTTCCTTACCATCGCCTTGCTCTTAGCAACAACAAGTTCATTTAATCCGTCACCCACCGGGGCGAACTCTTGCAAAGGCTTATTATTTGCAATGAAAGCATTGATCCGACTCTGATTATTCAAAGCGGAGCGCGCTTCTGTGAACTTGATGCAATTATAATAGGTGTCAGGGGCAACAGAAACTTCTTTCTTAACAACCTTATCAATCACTTCTTCCAGCTTCTTTGCCTCATTATTCCCCGAAGCAGCGGCGCTGAGCAATTGCTTGGAACGACTTGGCGATTTAAGGATTTCGATCAGACTGCCTTTGCCACCTCCATAAATCCCTTCAAAAGTCTTATCTTCAGCAGCTCGTGATGGGCTCACAACACTCACAACTGAAAATTCTCGCCCATGGCCAGCATGCAGAACCTCATCAGCCTCAAGGATATCCTTTGCAGCATTCTTCAGACCCCTTCCCTTCCAAACCAATGGGAAGGTGTAATACCACGGCTGTGATTCAATCCTCTTTTGCACCGCTATATATTGCGATGTTAGGTCATCATGTGCCTTCAAGCACCACTCCACAGACTTAACCCCACCTGCATTGGAGGCGCCATCTTTATTCTTCCCGATCACAGCTTCTTTAAGGGCGTCTATAGTATATATAGCATCAGCGTTTGAGAAATTGCTATGCCCCTTAATATCTTTCTCTAAAGCCAATCCACGCCTGATGAAGCCAAAACCCTTGTCGTGCACGGCCCCAATCATCACAGATCCTTTCAAATCCACACGCTTATCTAAGTCAGTCTCATTGATCATATATGATATAAACGATTCCTTCACAACTTGCCCCACATTGCTGCGCACCACAGCAACAGCAGCAACAGAGCTTCCAAGCTTAAGCAATTCAGCAGCAGCTCCGCCATATATTGGCAAGCTGTTGGCAATCACACCACTGCTTGCAGATGCAATTTTCGCACCAGCAATCGCAGCAGTAACATTAGCCATACTATTCAACAAATTAACCGGGTCAGAAATATATGGGTCTGCGCCCCTGCTGATCATCACCTTGGCCAAATCTGGGTAAGAGTTAGATTCGTTAACATCGACAATTTCAAGGGTTTTATCATCAATACCTCTCATCGCACTTCTTGCCGCTTCAACCCCCACCCTTTTCTCTTCCTTCTTCTCTTTGTCTAGGGTTTCCAACATTTTTTCTACCGCAGCAGGAGAAAGCCTTTCCAACCCATCTCTTTGCGCCACCACCAGATAAGCCGAAATTCCGGCATTGTTCTGGTGATTAATGTTCAGATTCCCAGCATCTAGCACCGCCTTTATCACATCTTTATTATTTAATAGGCAGGCATAAATAAGCGGCGTGTTGCCTTTACCGTCAGCAAGGTTAACATCAGCGCCCTTTTTTAAAAGCTCCGCCACCAAATTTGCATCTTTATTGATCACAGCTTTTATCAGCGGGGTTTCCCCTTCATAATTCTGAGCATTTATCTCGGCATCTGCATCCAATAAATTTTGCAAAATGTCGGCAGCCTCAGCCTGGGCAAAACCCATTGCCAGATAATGCATCGGGTTATTTCCTTTATTATCCACCACAGCCACATCGCTTTTGCTATATTCTATGGCCTCCACCATCTTGATATACCCAGAAGCACAGGCAGCCATCAACGGGTTGACTCCATTCTTATTGGTTATCAACTTCCCATCTCTTCTTAACTCAGCCCCCTCCATAATAAGCAGTTCAAAGGTGTCGACTTCGCCGAATTGCGAAGCATAAAACAACGCCGTGTTTCCGTTATTGTCAACTGCATTCAGGATTTTATTCCAACCATCCCTATCTTTTTCAGCATTCTCAGCCCCTCTCAGGATGGCAAGGCCCACCACCGAGCGATCGCCATATTGCGCCGCAAGCATCAAAAGGTTCTGGCCATATTCATCAGGGATGTTTAAATCAGCAGAAGGATGATTTAAAATGTTATATAGCAACTCTTCCCTTTGTTTTATCTTTTCATCATCCTTAGAAGCACCTTGACAACGCAGCAAAGCCAGCTCCGTGTAAACATTAGTCAAGGGGTTGCTTTTCTTGCCTATTCCCTCATTGGCAGCTAAGTTTATGCGCAGCGCCGTGTTAACATCCAGCAATTCAACCGCCTTCTCCCCTTTGTTATATTCATCAACATTATGCACCAACAACTTGTTCATCGCAGCATAAACACCGCCTATCTCTTCTTTCTTGGCAACAATTCTTCTTTGTATGGCTTCTTTTGCATCTGTCGCAGCCCCTGATTCTTCCTTCAACAGGTCTGAAACTTCACCTTCCAAATCTGTCCTGCGCCGGTAACCATCATTAAGTATATTCGCATTTTGCTCTTCTTCCGTGGAATTAAACAGCCCACCAACCTTAATCTTCGATATAGTTATTTGGTTAAGATTCACCTCAACACCAGGCCTCTCCAAGATCGCCTGCACGGCATTTGACATGCCACCTTCAACCGCCGTCGCCAACAAAGTATGGGTAACTTTAATATTGCTGTTGCCTGAATCCATAATGGCTTTGAATGTCGCGCCATCACCACGCATAGATAAATTCAGAAGATCTACATCCTCTCCAGCTACATTCACATTAGTGAGGCTGAGATCTGCCGCTCCTTCACTGGCAAGAAGGTTTTTCACCAACTCAGAATCATCACTTTTAACAGCTCTATATAAAACCTCGGTCTGCAATATTTTACGATCCGGCGCCGATCTGATTAATTCATTAGCCAGACTTACATTACCACCCTTCAACGCCATCACGCTGTATATGGTCTGATCAAACTTTATGTCTTTAAAACCAGGGGCCGATTTCATTGCTTGAAAAACCTCCATCGCCCCGTCTTTATGCTTGGACAGCGCCAACATATGCACAGGCGTCAAGCCTTTATCCGCCGCTAAGTTTATATCAGCTCCTTTATCGATCAGCTTTTTCGCCAGTTCCACCTGCCCATTCAAACAGGCAATGTGCAGTATTGAATAGTCATCCTTAACTGAGCTGCTAAGATCTGCCATGGTTGCATGTTCTATTCTTATAGACAGCAATTTATCATCTTTAAGATTATAGATGCTGGCAACAGAGTGCCTCTCCAAAATTTTTGCCTTATCTTCCTCAGCAACAAACCCCTGATCAAACAAGGTTTTTATCTCATGCAATTTATTGCCTTCTATGATTTTAGCTATATATTGCTCGGTCAGCTTTTCATCAGCTGCCGCCCTAACCAATTCAATCTCTTTTTCGGTGGCGTGCTCTTCGCTGCCCCAGCCACTCAATAAGTCATTCAACTCGCTATATTTATTATAACGTATAACTTCTTGAGCCTTTTCCGCAATCTTCTCTTCGCTTATAAGTCCACTTTCTTTGAGAACCTTAAGCTGATCTTCCCTGCCGCTTTCTCGCAATTTTGCAGCCATTGCCTCAACATATCTGCCCTTCAATCTTTCCGGCATGGCCTGCAGCAAATTCACCTCCCCTTCTTCCAGTTTGGTTTCTGGGTTGCTCCACTTTTTATTGTCTGATATATAATCCATCATCTTCATAGCCGAAAATGGATTAACCTGCTTCCAAACATCAGTGCTATAATGATTACTCTTAATGAAGCCGCGAACAACCGGCAATTCATCTTTCTCAATCAGGCCATTCAGCATTGCAACATCCACCGCATCACCATCAATGCCCAAAGCTTTCACAATCTTCATATCGCGGCTCACCTTGCTGGTGCTTTGCAAAGGTTTCAAGAAAGATGCAGGATCGGGATATTCAGCTGCAAGGCTAACAATCGCTTTGCCTAATGATTTTTTAATTTCTGGATGGTCTTTATATTTCTCAAGCTTATCAACCAGCTTGGATAAAAAAGAAGAACCATCTTCAAAGACTTTATCTTTTTCTATGGCTTTGCTTTTGATCAAGGTGTTAAGAACCGCAAAAACATCGGCTGCTTTTTCTTCATCCTCAGACATATAATCTATATTGTCCAAAGCCAAGTCAAGCAGCGATTTTCCACGCACAACGCTGTTTAAACTTGCAACGTCCCCTGCCAGATGCTCTTCAAGTGTTTCAACCTCTAACTTTTCGATGCTTGTTCCTGCATATCCGTAAGCAGAAAAGTCCGTCATATATATGTGTGATGCCATATCGATCCTATATTTATTAATATTTAGATCAAGTATGGCATCAATTGGTTAACAAACAGTTAAAATTCACTAACCTCATCTTCAGCGCTTTCAGCAGAAGAAAGGGTTGAAGCGCCTGCTAACTTAGCATTATTGCGCAATTGCGCTTCGATACTGTCTGCAATGGCTGGATTATCCCTTAAAAACTTTTTAACATTCTCTCGCCCCTGACCAATTCTTTCCCCTTGATAGGCAAACCAAGATCCCGATTTTTCAATCAATTCAGCTTTAACGCCAAGGTCTATGATTTCGCCCACTTTAGAAATTCCTTCGCCATACATAATGTCAAACTCAACAGTTTTAAATGGTGGAGAAACCTTGTTTTTCACCACTTTAACCCTGGTTTGGTTGCCAACAACATCTTCTTTATCCTTGATCGAGCCAATTCTACGGATGTCAAGCCTGACAGAACAATAGAACTTCAACGCATTGCCCCCTGTGGTGGTTTCTGGGCTGCCGAACATCACCCCTATTTT
>Ga0209297_1000958_pt1 | contig 17148 bp, 11 predicted proteins | sample S_130805_MF_Meta_FD_187322 | JGI IMG/M metagenome (GOLD analysis project Ga0209297, IMG submission 187322) | Freshwater microbial communities from Lake Simoncouche, Canada to study carbon cycling - S_130805_MF_MetaG (SPAdes) (version 2) | ecosystem: Environmental > Aquatic > Freshwater > Lake ... | reverse complement strand
GCCGTAGTGCAGGTAGGTGTTGAAGGGCGAAGCAATCTTTGTTGAATTCAAGCTGAGAAAAATTCGACCGCGAGACTTCTTGATGTAATGAACTGTGGTGTCCATCTGTAGCGGCATTCCGATTTTGAGACGATTGAAGATTACGCGAGTGATCTTTGGGAAATCACCGAGGTCGCCTTCGGCCTGCGCAATGGAGGCAATTGTCAATAATTGCGCGGATGTGAACTTTCCAGATGGTGTTGATAATCCAGTTGCCTTCGCTTCAACCGTAAAGCGATCGATCATTGTCTGCAACGCACTCAGTGCCGTAGTCCCAGATGGGAATGAATATTGTGCCGGAAAATAGATTCCTTCTTCTGCGCTAAAACCCCTGGGAACTCTTACAACTTTCAACGCTTTATCAATTTCGCCCCGGATAAAGCCCCGAGCAATTAGCGCAGTGATAACTTCGCTGCGCCACGCACCCTCTTTAACGATTACCAGATTGGGTATGCGCTTGGGATCCAACAATTGAGTGAGTGCAACCGTTGCTGGAATGTGTCTTTGAATCTGATGCAAGCCGGGCGCAATGGTGGCCGCACGTGGATCTTGCACAGCTAAGCGGTAGAAACTTTCGGCGGAGGCAACTACTGTGGCAGCAAATAGTGATTTCGCGATCACATCGCCACTTGCACCTGCTGGTATTTCAATTGTGACATCTTGCTGGGCGGCGTTAGCTGGAAAATCGGCGACTCGAATCGCTGCCCGACGCACAACCACTAAGCCACCAGTCATTACGACAATCAGAAGTAATGCGAGGCTGACTCGGATAATGGATTGAAACGAAACCTTCATTACTTCTGTTCCATCGCAATACCTTGTTCCAAGATAGCTACCGCCGCCACTGCATCAATCAACTCTTTTGCTTTGCGACTATCTACTCCTGCCTCACGTAGAGATTTCAAACCTGATGCAGTACTCATGCGCTCATCAATCAAGGTCACTGGTATGGCAGTAATTGACTCTAGAAGCGCTTTGAAGTCGGAGACCTTGCCGCTACTTGCTCCTGCTACGCCTGAGAGATGAAGTGGATTTCCTAAGTAGATGGCAATCGGTTCGTGCTCAAGAAGTAAGGATTTCAGTTGATCGGTCAGAGCAGGATCTTCACGGAGCAGAACAGTTAACGGCGATGCAAGGATTGCATGTGGGTCGCTGAGTGCAACGCCGATCCGGGTATCGCCATAATCAAAGGCAATGCGCCGTCCTGATTTCATAACTCCTACCCGCGCAGTGCAAGTGCGATTGCATCAAGGGCTGCTTGACCTGCCGCTAGATTGACACCGCCACCTTGTGCAAAATCATCCTTACCGCCACCGCCACCGCCAAGAACTGCAGAACCAATCTTTACTAATGCACCAGCCTTAATTCCTTTACCTTGCGCACTTGGACTCACTGCGCAGACCAGTACTGGCTTATCAGCTTCACCGCTAATCAGTGCAACGACGCAATCTTCGATGCGAGCACGCAGATCGAGTGCAACTTTACGAAGATCATCGCCAGATAGCCCGTCAGATAATCTCGCGCCAATAAAGGATGTGCCATCGACAACGACTGCGCTCTTAGTCAGATCTCCCACTTGGCTTAGTGCATTTGCCGAACGCATAGTTGCAAGTTCCTTCTCTACATCTTTGAGGCGATTAACCAAACCATTGATGCGCTCTGGGAGTTCCTCTACGCGTGCGCCTTTGATGATTTCAGTGAGTGAATCAAGCAAGATGTGTTCGCGTGCTAAAAATTTATAAGCATCTACACCGACGAGTGCTTCAACGCGACGTACACCTGCGCCAATAGATGCCTCACCCAATAATTTCACTAGCCCGAGCTGTCCGCTGCGCTGCACATGTGTGCCGCCGCAGAGTTCGCGCGCCCAATCGCCAACGCTCACAACGCGCACTTGATCGCCATACTTTTCGCCAAAGAGCGCCATGGCACCGATCTTCTTCGCCGCATCCTGCGACATTACCTCCACATTTACTTCCCAGTTTTTGATGAGCAGTGAATTAACCCGCTCTTCTACCTCGCTCAAAACTGAGGTAGGAACCGCGCCGGTTGCAGGGAAATCGAAGCGGAAGCGCCCTGGTGAATTCTCCGAACCTGCCTGTGTTGCGGTCTCTCCCAATACTTCGCGGAAGGCTTTATGCACCATGTGAGTTGCAGTGTGTGCCCGAGAAATCGCATCACGACGCTCTTGATCAATCTCAGCTAAAACCGATGCCCCAACTTCAATTGCACCAGAAATCACTCGCCCCGAGTGCACGAAGATTCCAGGAACTGGTGATTGCACATCGTCAATCTCAACAACTGTTGCATCGTGGAGCTTGATGGTTCCACCATCGGCTAATTGACCACCGGCTTCAGAGTAAAAGGGAGTGCGATCTAAAACTATCTCTACTTCTGCACCAACGCCGGCACTCTTTGCACTCTTGCCATTGGTAAGTAGTCCGCGCACTGTCGATTCACTCGAAACACTACTGTATCCAATAAATTCTGAGAGGCCAAAGGAATCGGCAATCTTGCGATACTCCGAGAGATCGGCATGACCGGCCTTCTTTGATTTCGCGTCGGCTTTTGCCCGATCGCGCTGTTCGGTCATTAATCGCCGGAAGCCCTCTTCATCTACTTTCAAACCTTGCTCGGCCGCCATCTCTAAGGTGAGATCAATCGGGAAGCCATAAGTGTCATGCAATTTAAATGCCTCATCAGCTGGCAATTGCGAAACTTTGCTCTTTTTCAGCGCAGCACTTGCCTGATCAAAAATAGTTGTACCGCTCTTAAGTGTTTGCAGAAAGGTTTCCTCTTCAGAATTTGCAACCGATGAGATTCGCCCCTTCTCCGTTACTAACTCCGGATATTGAGGTCCCATCGCTGCAATTGCTGCTTCGATCAACTCATTCATAGATTTCTCTGGTCCACCGAGTAAGCGCATATTGCGAATCGTGCGGCGCATCATGCGACGCAAAACATAACCGCGACCTTCGTTGCCAGGAGTAACGCCATCACCGATGAGCATCGCGGTAGTGCGAGCATGATCGGCGATCACACGGAGTGAAACATCAGCGTTCTGGTCTTTTCCATATTTAGCGCCAGTTAACTCACTTGCACGATTGAGAATAATTTTTGTCGTATCGATCTCATAGATGTTTTCAACGCCCTGCAATAAAGCGGCAGTGCGCTCTAGTCCAAGCCCGGTATCAATTGACTTTGCAGGAAGTTCGCCAACGATTGGGAAATCATCTTTACTTCCACCTTGACCGCGTTCATTCTGCATAAAAACAAGATTCCAAATTTCTAGGTAACGATTCTCATCGGCGATCGGTCCACCATCGGCGCCATAAGCCGGACCGCGATCGAAGTAAATCTCCGAACAGGGACCACAAGGTCCAGGCACACCCATCGACCAGAAGTTATCGGCCATGTCACGTCGTTGGATCCGTTCTTTCGGAATGCCAATCTTCTTATGCCAAATGTCGGCTGCCTCATCATCGCTCTTGTAGACAGTTACCCAGAGACGATCCTCTGCAAAACCATAACCACCTTGCGATGTTGGCTTAGTTAGCAGCTCCCACGCGAGTGTGATCGCTCCCTCTTTGAAGTAATCTCCAAATGAGAAGTTTCCGCACATTTGAAAAAATGATGCGTGACGTGTGGTCTTACCAACTTCATCAATATCTAAAGTTCGAACACACTTCTGAACCGAAGTTGCTCTTTGAAATGGTGGCTTTACTTCGCCGAGAAAATAGGGCTTAAACGGCACCATGCCAGCATTTACTAATAAGAGATTGGGATCATCGGCAATCAAAGAAGCCGATGGAACAACGGTGTGCCCCAGCCCTAGTGAGTTGCCCGATTCAAAGAAGGTGAGCCATCGAGCGCGGATGTCAGCAGATTCCACAGCTGGCGACTACTCGGCTCTCTTGGATTTTTTGCGACCTTTGGAAAGTTGCGCTGCACTCAGTAGCGCACCAGCCACACGAAGAGCCGGCCCGCCCTTATCCATGACGCTATTTGCGCTATCGGTAAATTTTGTCGTCACATCTTCTACATTCTTCGTGATGCGATTCAAACTCTTTAAGGGACCATTCACCAGACTCACCGTTGTAGTCACTTCTTCAATGAGCGGGGTGGCCTCATCGGTCATCGTCTTGAGCGAACTCTTTACTTCATCAATGAGACGACTTAATCGAATAACGGCGTAGCTCAGAGCGACCGCAATAACCAGCAGTGAGATGCTGGCAATAATCGTTGCAATTCCGCCTGGACCCATGTTGATTAGCCTACCTGAGTCCATGGCGAGAGTGCTGAATGCTAAATATGCGGGATTTCTACATCAGGGGTGCGGTGCTCGAAGTGAGCACTGACTGCTGCTTTGTGATATCGCTCAATCTGCGCAAGTAAGGCTTTCTCCTTGTAGGGACGGCCATCGACAATTGATCCCACTGTGCCATCGATCACGGCAGCAACATCTTCACCGGAGAGTGTTTTATGAATCTCTAAGGCATGTGCCAGTGCGAGAACTTCATTGCGATTCTTCTTGAGAATCTCTTCAGCTTTCACAATAAGCAGGCCTAAATTCTGCTCGATGCGATCGGCAAGTGCCATACGCATATTTGCTTGCGTATCGCCTTTGCTCTTTCCGCCTTTGCCTCCGCCAGGTGATCCCATTTCAAATCGGCGTGCAGTTGCATGCGAGGAGATAGTGGAGCCCATTCCCCACTGACCTTCCATCAAAGAGGCAATAGTGGTTGCACTCTCTAGATCTCCAGAGACACCAGATGAATTGTCGCCATCGAAGAAGAGGCGCTCACCGGCAAGGGATGCCAATGAGACCAAGATGTCTGATTCATATTCGGTGCGCCAACGAGTGAATTGATCATCGGGCGGAATCGATGCGACCATGCCGAGATAATCTGAACCCTTTTCAATCGTGGCTAAATCAATTGCCATGTGTTGGCGAACTCGATGAGCCATAACGGCATGGCATGCCTCATGAACTGCAACAGCATGGCGCTCGCGCTCGATGTATTCAACATCTTCACTTGGTCCAAGTTCTTTGAGTTGCTTAGCTTTAATAACATCGGGCCAGGTAATTGAGGTACGACCATTGCGAATCGCAGTAATGAGCGCCTCATTAATTGTGTCTTTAATTGTGGCACCAGTTGCATACGGTGTGATGGTTGCAAGTTTGTCGATCTCGGCTTCAGTAAGTGAGTGTGAAACCTTTGCGAGATATCCCTCGTAGGTACGGATGCGTCCTGCCTTGCTGGGATAACCAACCCGATACATCCGATCGATACGACCAGGACGCAATAGCGCCTCATCGAGTGCCTCTGGCATGTTTGTTGCCATAACAACCAAGATTCGATATTTCGGTGGATTCTTGGGACGCAAACCTAAAGTTCTGCGAACGATGCGATTGAAAAATCCACGTGGCTTCTTCAAACCAGAGAGTTCAGTCAGAAGTGATTGCAGAGTTCCCATTCCACCACCACCGCCACCACCGCCGGCTCCACCAACTACAAACTTCTCGCGCGCCAAGATAGATACCGCGCTCTCTGATAAGTAATTACCGCCATGACAGGCATCGCCAAATATTGCGCTCTGAGATTTACCGTCAAAGCGTTGTGGTCCACCGCTAGAGATGTTGCCGCGATTTCCTAGTGAATCTGCCTCATCGAAGAAGACAACTACTCCGCCATAACGCAGCGCTAACTTACGAAGTTTCCTGAAAAGTGATTTCACCTTCATAACACCAACACCGAAGAACATCGCGTTGAATGCACCTGGATCTACGAATACGAATGGCTTACCTGTTTCACCAGCCATTGATTCAGCCATCAGGGTCTTTCCAGTACCAGGAGGGCCCCAGAGCAAAATTCCGCCAGGAACATAACCGCCATGTTTCTCAATCTCTTCGGGACGTTCTAAAAAGAGCAAATTCTCTCGGATGCGATTGAGAACATGATCTTGTCCCCATACATCGGTAAAGCGAGTTCGAATATCATCAGGGAAATAGGTATCAATTCCGCCGCGGCTTAAGAACCAGAACATTGCAACGAATTGAATGACAATAAAGACAACAGCAAAGAGCAACTGACCCAACATAGGCAGCGCACTCCATAAAGCCTTAGGCGCGAAGAAGAGGGCTCGTACTGGAGTCTCGTTGTAAACCGCTCCCAGAATCACGGCCAGCAATGCAACAAAGAGCAGCGCCTTGATCACGCGGGATAAGCGATATCTCGTCCAATCGCTAAGGCGGTGCACCTGGCGATCAACAAACTTAAAGTAACGCAGCCAAAAGCCATGGTATTTGGAGAGGAGCTCAGCTAACGCAAAGTGGATCTGTCGAATTACCTCGACGAGTAGGAGCGCAACGAGCCACCACCGTGTGTTGAACGTATTCGCTAAGGCATCGTTGAAACTGAGAATCGGATTGTCGGCCATGTCGGCCCAGACCAAGACTAGGAAGGTGATGAGAAAGAGCGAGGTGAACTTCGTGCGATCGAAGAGCGAGAGATGTACTCGAACTTTGCGATCCGAATCGCGCTCTCGGCTTCGATACTTATCGAGGGTATCGACTTTTTTCTGCTCTATCTCGCTCATTTATTACCTCTCACCGTAAACGATTCTGCAATTTTTGTGATCGCGGCCTTGTTCTTCTCAAAACAGAGCGATGAGCAACGAATCAGTAGCACATAGATAGTGGAGCGATCCGGGCTCAATAACGCGGTCTGATCAATGCTCTGCTTCTCTCCGTGCAGCGTGAATGAGAAGACGGTTCTGACTCCGCGTGCACCCTTTTCGATCCGATCTTGATCATCGAAGATCTCGTAGACCGGAGTTGTCGCCGTCGGTTCAGTAACCCAAGTCGTCAACGGAACCACCATGTTGCGCAGCGAATTATTTGAGACTGAGTTGGACTCATCTGGAAAGAGGCTGCGAACTCTAGCCAAAACCACTGGCGCATCTACTGAATTTAAATTGAAGACTTCCGCGGGAGTTATTGCCTTATCTGTTGAGTAGGCCACTTGCCACTGCACCATCGCAGCGCGATCTTTAGCATCGGCATCTGTCGCAAGGGCTTCTTGTGCATTCAATTGTTTAGTGGTGATCTCGTGCCAATTATTTGGCACCGCAAAGTAAACGCCCTCTTTTTTGAACGCAGGATATTGTTGAGTGGCACTTCCGCATGATGAGAGTAAAAAGCTCATAGCAATTGCGATCACAACCGGAACTGAACGCAAAGCTAACAAAGGCGATTTGAGCACTCGGTGATTCTCCCCTATTTACTCCAAATCAACTACTTGGTTTGGGAGGCGTCAATTCCGCTCTCTTTACGTTGCGCAGGGGTGATTGGGGTCGGCGCTCCAGTGAGCGGATCACCACCACTTGCTGTCTTAGGGAATGCAATAACTTCGCGAATCGAGTCCGAACCTGAGAGCAGTGCACAGACGCGATCGATACCTAAGGCAATTCCGCCATGAGGAGGTGGGCCATAGTTAAATGCTTCGAGTAGGAATCCAAACTTGCTCTGCGCTTCAGCATCAGAGAGACCGATTACTGAGAAAACTTCCTGTTGAATTTTACGATCGTGAATACGAATCGATCCGCCACCTAATTCATTTCCATTAAGAACTATGTCGTATGCATAAGCCAGTGCATTTGCTGGATCCTGCGCAAATGTTTTGCTGAACTCAGGCTTTGGTCCGGTGAATGGATGGTGCACTGCAGTCCAACCACCGCCATCAGTTGGCTCAAACATTGGCGCATCGACAACCCAGAGAAATTCCCATTTGCCTTCCGCAATCAGATTGCTGCGCTTGCCAATTTCTAACCGGACTGCGCCAAGTAAATTCTGTGAAGCAGAGCGCTCACCCGCTGCGAAGAAAATCGCATCGCCCTTTCCTGCGCCACAATGTGCTGCAATTTCGGCACTCTCCTTCTCGGAGAGATTCTTAGCAACTGGTCCACCTAAAGTTCCATCTTCGCCAACTAGAACATAAGCCAAGCCCTTGGCGCCGCGAGCTTTCGCCCACTCTTGCCATGCATCTAATTCGCGGCGAGGTGAACTTGCACCACCTGGCATCACAACTGCGCCGACATACGGTGCCTGAAAGACGCGAAACTCGGTTGCGCTAAAGAACTCAGTACATTCGGTGAGAGTATATTCAAAGCGCAGATCTGGTTTATCGGATCCGTACTTATCCATGGCTACTGCGTAAGTCATTCTCGGCAGCGGCAACTTCATTTCAAATCCGACAACTTCGCGCCACACTTGCGCAACTACTTTCTCTGCAATTGCGAGTACATCTTCTTGATCAACAAAGGACATCTCTAAATCGAATTGCGTAAATTCTGGCTGGCGATCTGCACGGAAATCTTCATCTCTAAAGCAGCGCGCAATTTGGTAATACTTCTCCATGCCAGCCACCATCAGAAGTTGCTTAAATAATTGTGGCGATTGTGGCAGCGCATACCAACTACCTGGTTGCAGCCGAACTGGGACGAGAAAATCACGTGCACCCTCTGGGGTTGATCGAGTTAGGTAGGGAGTTTCAATCTCAAGAAATGCCTCTTGCTCCATAACTTTGCGGATGGTCTGAGTGACCTTCGACCGCAGACGCAGATTTGCGGCAGGAACTTCGCGGCGCAAATCGAGGTAGCGATATTTCAAGCGAACCTCTTCGCTGATGTTGGCTTCATCGCCACTATCAACCGGAAATGGCAGCGCAGCAGCTTCGCTTAACACAACAACTGTGTCGGCCATAATTTCGATCTCACCAGTAGGAACGGCCCTATTTTCATTGCCAGCAGGGCGAGCCAGAACTTCACCGGTGATTTGCAGACACCATTCGGCGCGAAGTGCGCCAGCAACTGCTTCGTCGCGAATAACTACTTGCACCCAACCGCTTGCATCGCGAAAATCGATGAAGGCAACTCCGCCATGATCGCGCCGACGTGCCACCCATCCAGCAAGAGTGACAACTCTTCCGGCATCGCTTATACGCAATGAACCAGCGTTGTGAGTGCGCATCATAAAAAGCTAATCCCCTATTTACTCGTGAAGAATGAAGGTAAGGCGCTAAGAGTAACTGAAGTGCTGGCACCACTTGTCATCTCTTTTACTTCCACCGATCCGGCCGACAATTCACTCTCGCCCACGACTGCGCTATAGCGAGCCGCACTCTTATCGGCTTGCTTCATCGCAGACTTCAATGATTTATCACCATAGGCAACTTCAACGATTAAGCCGCTGGCGCGAAGTTCGGCAGCTAATTGCAGCACGCGCGTCTTGCTCTCTGGTCCAAGAGGAATTAGGAAGAGATCACTGGTTGTTGGCGCCGGAACTTTACCTTCCGCCTCCAGTGCCAAAATCGCACGATCAACCCCGAGACCAAAGCCAATACCGCTGATGTCTTGGCCGCCGATCTCTTTCATTAAACCGTCGTAGCGTCCGCCACCACCGACACCACTCTGCGCACCTAATTGGTGATGTACAAATTCAAAGGTAGTGCCGGTGTAATAGTCCAGGCCGCGCACCATTCGGGGATTGATCTCAAACTTAATTCCCAACGCAGTTAGTAGCTCCTGCACTTGGGCAAAGTGCTCTTCTGATTCTTTTGATAAATAATCGAGCAACCTTGGTGCATCAGACATCGCGCTACGAATCTCTTCCCGCTTGTCGTCAAAGAGGCGGAGTGGATTTAATGCGGCACGTTCGCGTGTTGCCTCATCGAGATCCAATTTCGCAATGAATTTCACTAAATCGACCCGATGGGCTGCGCGCGATGCGCTATCTCCCAAAGATGTCATCTGTAATGTGAAATTACTTAAACCTAGTGAGCGAAATGCGCTATCTGCCATTGCAATCATTTCAGCATCGAGTGCTGGATCTTCACTTCCAATTGCTTCTGCACCGACGGAATAGAATTGGCGATAACGTCCAGCTTGTGGCCGTTCGGCGCGAAAGTATGCACCTGAGTAATAAACTTTGACTGGAAGTGATCCGCGATCTAACCCGTGTTCGATAACGGCGCGAAGTGCACCAACCGTTCCCTCTGGTCGCAAAGTTATTGAGCGACCACCGCGATCTTCAAAGGTATACATCTCTTTTGAAACCACATCAGTGGATGCACCAATCCGCGAGAAGAGTTCAGTATCTTCAAAAACAGGTAACTCCACTAACTCATAACCATTGGATCCAATTACTCGCGCAAACTGATTTCGCACCCAAGCAAAAGTTTGCGACTTGGGTGGCATGTACTCGCTGACACCTTTAGGTGCTTGGAATTTCATTTCTGATATCCCAACTTCTGCAGGTAGGGATTACTTTTGCGTTCAATTCCCATAGTTGTTTCCGGTCCGTGACCTGGCAACACCCGCAAGTGATCGGGCAAAGGCAGAATCTTCTTCTGCAACGTCTGTGTCATCTCCGCCATTGAGCCACCAGGTAGATCGGTGCGACCAATTGAGCCAGCAAAGAGAACATCACCGCTGACTAGAAGTTCATCATCGATGGTAAAGATCATTGATCCCTTGGTATGCCCCGGCGCATGCATGGCAGTAATACTCATTCCGAGTAACTCCACGACCTGGCCACTGCGTAATTCTCTTACATCAGCGGGCTCAATGAACTCAGATTGAGCCAATGTCGCTGCAAATGCTGGACTTAATGCGCGGTCTGGGTGGGCAAATAACTCACGATCCCCGCTATGGATGTAGCTCGGGATCCCATAACCATCTGCCACTGCCCGAATCGAAAAGATGTGATCGAGATGGCCATGGGTTGCAATCACTGCAACTGGTTTGATTTTATTTTCCGCCAATAATTCTGCAACTTCATCCCGTAAATCTGTATCGCCATCCACACTCATTCCAGGATCGATGATGATTCCTTCACTTCCCGCCGATGGTGCAATCACCCAACAGTTAGTGGCATAAGCCGGCGCAGCGAAAGAGGAGACGATCATGGTTGCCCCTATTCCTTGAGATCACTCCACTCACGCTCAGTTTTGCCCCTGAGGAGAGCGCTTTTGCGACACTTCGATACCTCAGGGTACCTTTGGCCAGCACGCGGAAGAACCATTGAAGCGCGCGAACATCCACCAATACCGTTAACGAGTGTCGCTTGCGACCTATCGCGCTGAGAAAGGATCTACATCTATGAGCATCGAAGGAACACCACAACTTCCCACCGTCGCATCACCTGCGGCAGCCCTCATCGGAGATCCCTCAGCATTTGGACGTGTCGCTGAAGATGGAACTGTTTATGTAAAGACCAGCACTGGCGAAAAAGTTGTTGGTTCATACCCTGGCAAGAGCGCAGAAGAAGCCCTCGCCTACTTTGTCCGTAAATTTGAAGTACTCGCATCTGAAGTTGTTCTCCTTGCTGCACGTGTAAAAAGTGGCGCAATGGTTCCCTCTGATGCAATGCAAGCCGTTGATAAATTGCGCAAGCAGGTAGAAAATCTCAATGGCGTTGGCGATTTAAGTGCGCTCGCAAATTCAGTTGATCAGATTCTTCCGCTGATTGAAGGCGGTCGCGCCGCACATGAGGCCAAGAAAGCTGCTGAAGCTGCCGCAAAGGCAGAGCGCCGCACTGGAATTATCGAAGCAAAAGAGAAGATCATCGCAGAAGCAGAATCTCTTGCACTCTCTGAGAGCTGGAAGACAACTGGAGAGCGTTTGAAGACACTTCTTGATGAGTGGAAGGCTGCGCCTCGGTTAGATAAGAAGGCCGATGCCGATCTCTGGAAGCGCTTCTCATCTTCTCGCAATAAGTTTGATAAGCGCCGTCGCCAACACTTTGCAACCCTAGATGCCGCATCGAGTGCAGTTAAAGGCACTAAAGCAACATTGGTAGAGCAGGCCGAGAAACTTGCGACCTCCACTGATTGGGTTGCTACAGCTCGCACCTTCAAAACCTTGATGGATCAGTGGAAGGCAGCCGGTCGTGGCAAGCCAAGTGATGATGCAAAACTTTGGGCTCGCTTCAAGGCAGCACAAGATGCATTCTTTGCGGCCAAGAACACCGATCTTGAGCGTCGCGATGAGAGTCAGAAGAAGAATCTTGAGAAGCGCAATGCGCTCATCACTGAGATCGAAGCACTGTTGCCGATTACTGACATCAATTCAGTGAAGACCAAGTTCCGCGATCTCTCCACTCAATGGAGTCGAAGTGGCATGGTTCCGCGCGATAAGAAGAACGCACTTGATAATCGCTTTAACGCAGTAGCTGCAGCGGTTAAGGAAGCCGAAGAGATTCTCTGGCGTAAGAGCGATCCCACTGCAAAGGCTCGCGCCAATGACGTGGTTCGACAACTCTCTGAAGCGATTGCAAATTACGAGAAGCAAGCTGCGAAATCTGAGGCCGCCGGTAATGCCAAGAAGGCAACTGAGGCACGTGAAGCAGCAGCTGCTCGTCGCGTTTGGTTAGCTGAAGCCGAAAAGGGTCTGGCTGAGTTCGCTTAATTATTTGTTGATCGGGCTACTTCGTAAACACCTTCAACTCGTCGTACTGCAACCAGCACCGTATCTAAGTGAATCGCATCTGCCATTTCGAAGGTGAAGCGAAGTACTGCCGTGCGATCTTTCGCTGTTGTTACAGCAGCGGTAAGAATGTTGACATGCTCCTCACTCAATATGCGTGTGACATCGGAGAGTAACCCAGGTCGATCAAGGGCCTCTACAACAATGTTCACTAAGAAAATACTTGCCGCACCAGAAAGCCATTGCACCTTCACTACGCGGTCCAACTGATGTTGTCGTAAATCATCGGCATTCACACAATCAAAACGATGAACTGAGACGCCACTGCCTCGGGTAATAAAGCCCATGATTTCATCGCCAGGAACTGGCGTGCAGCAGCGAGCTAACTTCACCAATACTTCAGCACTTCCCTCAACTGCAATTGCGCTGCTTGATCGGCGAATCTGTGCCCCAGTGACAACGCTGCCTAACTGGCTCAGTGAGGCTTCTGGATGTGAATCATCAGAACCTAAAGTCGCTACCAATTTATCTACTACTGATGCCGAAGAAACATGCCCATCCCCTACTGCTGCATAGAGCGATTCAATATCGGGATAGCGAAGCTCATGGGAAAGTTCCAATAGAGAATGTCCAGCGAATATTTTCTGCAACGGCAGTCCCGCTTTGCGCATTTGGCGCGCAATAGATTCACGCCCCGCATCGATTGCCTCTTCACGTCGCTCCTTGCTAAACCAAGCCTTGATCTTGGAGCGAGCACGAGGGCTAGTAACGAAGTTGAGCCAATCCCGACTAGGTGCTGCATGCTCGCCCTTATTTGTTAATACCTCAACCACATCGCCATTTGCTAAGTGCGATTCCAACGGCACTAGTCGCCCATTTACTTTTGCACCCATGCAGCGATTACCCACTTCGGTGTGCACTGTGTAGGCAAAATCCACTGGCGTAGATCCGAGCGGCAGAGCAACAACATTGCCCTTAGGAGTAAATACGAAGACTTCCGGCGTTCCTAAATCAAAGCGAAGTGATTCTAAGAATTCGCTGGGATCTTCCGTCTCTTTCTGCCAATCATGGAGTTGGCGCAACCAGAGCATCTCGGGAGTTTCTTCGCTGTTCTTCTTGCCCTCTTTATACTTCCAATGAGCTGCGATGCCGAATTCGGCGCGAGCATGCATTTCAAAGGTACGAATCTGAATCTCAATTGCTTTGCCATTTGGTCCGATGACAGTTGTATGCAGGGATTGATAGAGATTGAATTTTGGCATTGCGATGTAATCCTTGAAACGACCAGGCACTGGACTCCAACGCGCATGAATTGCACCCAGTACTGCGTAGCAATCGCGGACATCATTTACTAGAACGCGGATTCCAACTAGATCGTAGATGTCATTGAAGTCACGGCCACGAACCACCATCTTCTGATACACGCTATAGAAATGCTTCTGGCGTCCCGTAACAGTGGCATCGATCTGATCACTAGCTAAGTCAGATTGCACTAGTTCAATAACCTCAGTTGTCAGCGCATCCCGTGATGGCGATCGCTCAGCTACTAACCGAGCAATTTCTTCATATTTATTCGGCTCGAGTACATGGAAGGCGAGATCCTCTAACTCCCACTTGATCGCATTCATGCCAAGGCGATGCGCCAAAGGTGCATAGATGTCTAGAGTTTCGCGTGCTTTGCGAGCCGCAGTTTCTGGTGCAATAAATTTCCAGGTCCGAGCATTGTGAAGACGATCGGCCAACTTGATCACAAGGACACGAATGTCCTTGGACATCGCCACAACCATCTTGCGCACCGTCTCTGCTTCAGCAGTTGGGCCATAAGTGAGTTTGTCTAACTTGGTAACGCCATCTACCAAACTTCCGACTTCACTTCCAAACTCTTTGCGAATCTGCTCTAGCGTGTAAGAGGTATCTTCGACCGTGTCATGTAGCAGTGCGGCCATGATTGTTTCAGCATCCAAACCTAATTCGGCGAGGATCTCTGCCACTGCAACGGGATGAGTGATGTAAGGATCACCAGATTTGCGCTCTTGTCCTCGGTGTGCCAATTCCGCAGCAGTGAATGCGCGTTCGACTTCGGCTAAATCAGTGCGTGGATGGCTCGCAAGTAACGCCTCTAAAACTGGTTCTAGGAGCGTCTTCATGCACCAAGGTTACTAACTTAACTCCCGTGGCACTATGTAAAAAAAATTACTTACGGTGCTTGCGCTTGGGTTGGTTACGTGGGCCGCGACCTTGAATGGCTTCAACGGCTACAGGTGCTGCCGCGACGTTGCCACTGCGAGCATTCACGCGCTTTGCTAGAGCTTGCATCGCTGGCTCGCGCTCACGAAGCACCGCAAGTACAGGAGTCGCAATAAAGATCGAGGAGTAAGTACCGGTGGCAAGACCGATAAAGAGTGCCAAAGAGAGATCTTTCAGAGTGCCTGCACCAAGAAGGCCTGCGCCAACAAAGAGAATTGAAGCCACTGGCAAAAGTGCGATCACCGATGTATTGATTGAACGAACCAGAGTTTGGTTGACAGCTAGGTTGGCAGCTTGGGTGTAGGTCTGCTTTGAAGTGCTCGTAATCGTGCGCGTGTTCTCTCGCACCTTATCGAAGACCACAACTGTGTCATAGAGTGAATAACCCAGAATAGTTAAGAAGCCGATCACGGTAGCTGGTGTTACTTCAAAGCCAACCAGTGCGTAAATTCCAACGGTAATAAAGACGTCGTGGATCACAGCGAGAATTGCCGCGATTGCCATCTTCGGTTCGAATGCCATCGCAAGATAAAGCATCACAACAAGTAAGAATCCAAATAGGCCTTGAACCGCCTTGCGAGTAATTTCCTTACCCCATGATGGCCCAATTACTTGAGTGTCGATAGATTCAACTGAAACGCCAAATTTTGCTGCCAATGAATCTTGAACAGCATTTCCTTCGAAGTTAGAGAGCGCGCCAGTCTGAACGCGGATCTTGTCGGTACCAATTTTCTGAACGATGATCTCGCCAGGAATGCTGGTTGATGCAACTGTAGTCCGAGCCTCTTCAATGGTCGCGCCAGCTTTGGTCACGGTGTAAGCCGCACCGCCCTTGAATTCAATGCCAAGGTGTAGGCCCTGCACCGAGAGTGCAAAAATTGAAGCGATGACTAATAGCCCGGAGATGCCATACCAACGGCGACGCTTGCCGATGAAGTCGATCGAAGTTTCGCCACGATAGAGACGGCCACCTAGGCCAGCCAATTTACTCACAGTGAAGCCTCCTTCGAAGTAGAGATAACGCCAAGACTTTTCTCCGAGAGACCAGAGAGTGGATGACCTGAATTGAAGAACTTCACCTTCGCCAAGATCGTGACAAATGGCTTAGTAAAGATAAAGACGACAAAGAGATCGATCAATGTTGTTAGGCCGAGTGTGAATGCAAATCCACGAACACCGCCTACTGCAAAGAAGTAAAGAAGAACTGCAGCGATCATCGATACAAAGTCGGCCACGATAATTGTGCGCCGGGCACGCTCCCAGCCAGTCTCTACCGCTGAACGCAGTGAGCGACCCTCGCGAACTTCATCTCTAATACGTTCGAAGTAAACGATAAAGGAGTCGGCGGTAATACCAATCGCGACAATTGCACCGGCGATGCCTGCCAGCGTCAATGTGAAGCCAATCCACTTACCAAGCAAGAGGAAGGAGAGATAAGCAAGTAAACCCGCGATTGCAAGTGAGCCAACCGAAACCAGACCCAAACCACGGTAGTAAAGGAATGAGTAGAGAACTACGAGTAGCAAACCAAGGAAGCCAGCGAGAAGTCCACCGCGCAGTTGATCTGCGCCAAGAGTTGGTGAAATCTGTTGCACTTCACCGCGATCAAAGGCAAGTGGAAGTGCGCCGTACTTCAAGACGTTGGCAAGATCGGTTGCATCAGTTTGTGAGAATGAACCAGAGATCTGTGCGCTACCAGAGTTAATAGCTTCGTTAATTCGTGGCGCAGAGACAACTAAACCATCGAGAACGATCGCTACTTGATTAGTAGGTGATGGCAGAGAGGTAACACGAGTGGTCAGCGCACCAAATGCCTTTGTTCCTTCACCATTAAAGCTCAACATGACATACCAGCCACCGGCGCCGGCTTGATCAATTGCAGCGGTGGCCTTAGATACTTGGCGACCTAATACTTCAGCTGGGGCAAGAATGTATTTAGTTGCACCATTGCGATCGCAAGTCACGATTGTGTCCGTTGCGGCATCAGTGCCAGTGCCTTGTCGGCTCTTCACATCTGTGCAATCCAAAGTGGCGTACTTCGCATTAATTGCTGGATCGACTCCAGTTGCAGTGGCCGTATCGCCACCACCTGCTGCTGGTAAACCATTTCCTTCAGCGAGAACTTGGCGGAAGCGAAGTTCTGCTGTCTGTCCTACTAATTCCACAACGCGGCGACCAGTGTCACCAGGAACTGAGATAACAATCTGACGGTTGGCCCCGCTACCCTGCGCTGTTACTTCTGACTCGGCAACACCGAGTGAGTTAACGCGCTGGCGAATAATTGATACTGCTTGATCAACCGCTGCATTTGTAACCGCACCAGTTGAGCCCTGCGAAATACGAGGTTGAAGCGTCACGCTAGTTCCGCCGCGAAGA
>Ga0209297_1000953_pt1 | contig 17242 bp, 17 predicted proteins | sample S_130805_MF_Meta_FD_187322 | JGI IMG/M metagenome (GOLD analysis project Ga0209297, IMG submission 187322) | Freshwater microbial communities from Lake Simoncouche, Canada to study carbon cycling - S_130805_MF_MetaG (SPAdes) (version 2) | ecosystem: Environmental > Aquatic > Freshwater > Lake ... | reverse complement strand
TGATTTTTTAATATTTTATAATAAATACCTGTTTATATATAATTGTATCTTCGTCTTATTTGAATTTGGGTAATTTCATATCTTTCACAAATTTATTATGTGACTCTTTATAAGATTTTTGTGTCTCGTCATTCTCATTCTTAGTAAATTGCCAATTCCAATATAAACTATCATTTGGTTTGAATCCATAGAATTTATGAACTTCTTTTTGTGTTTCGGTTACGGTTTCTCCATTCCAATTCTGACCAACACAAATAAATCCTGTCTCAATATCTTTAACTAAATTTGACTCACCCAATGTTGTGTGTCTATTCTCGATCCAATTTAATCGTTCAATTAAGTTTTGGTAGTACATGTTTGTTTGACCCCATCTTATTGAACTAAAGAATAATACTGCATCGGATTCAAATAACTCCTTACTAACTTTCCATAGTTCGTCTGATGGTTCATTAATGTTTACCCAACATCTGTGATGTCCTGTAGGGTTCTTTTTCTTATCTTTAAGAGCGGCTTTTAATATTCCACAACTGTTACCATCTTTTCTTGATACATTACCCTCACACGGTAATATTTTAAGTTCAGGTATATCAATTAAAGTTGAGTTATCCCCCAATTCTTTATTGATGTGCATTGCCAACATTTTTGATTTTGGTATATCAATATCATTCTTATCCCAATTAAATCTATTGGAACAACTTAATAATAAAACTTTCTTCTTCTTTTTAAGAATTTTAATTGTTTCTTGTAATGCTTTCCAACCGTCTGATTGAACCATCTCTTCTGAGATCATCATTGATTGTATTCTTGATATTTGTTCTTGTAGGTTCATCATACAAAATATAACTTTAGTTGTCCTAATCTCATGGTATCTATAATTGAGTAACCACCAACTGAAGATAGTATAAGTTCTAATTCATCATTTAAATCATCAAGTTCTCCTTTTCCTATTATGTCTCCTAATCTAACAGGTTCCCATACACTATTTGAAGGGAAAGGTTTATATTCATAATATTCTCTCCACTGCTTTGCTCCCCACTCTTCGTCTACTTTTAATTCTCCGTAAATTGTTAATGTGTTGGAAAATTCAGCATAACTAATTTTATCTATTTCTATTTCTTTAAACCAAGAAAAACTCTTTGGTATGATTTTGTTAATTGCACTTTCTATATTGGAGTAGTCTTCTTCTTTTGGAGTCCAATATTCTTTTAATGATTTATTTTTCTTTTTAACACAATTAGGATATCGTTTACCAAACATAGTTTTCATACCTTTTTGAGTATATCCTTTCCAACATTTCTCTGTAAGTTCTGTTTCTTCATTATATTGGTGTTTGAAATGAACATGATCTGGTTTTATTTCGAATGCAGGTGCCGCATAACCACCAACACCTTCAGTTTCTTCTTCTTTGCTTAATGAATTTTTCTTATTACATTCATTATTCCAATACATCATAGTTGATTTTTCGTACTTATCTTTTAAGTATTTTTGAATGTATTCACTGGCTACATCCCAATCATCGTCACTTACTGTTTGATAGAACCAAGCATGATACAAGTCCGATAACGTTCTTTCATAAAGAACCCCCAATAAAATGTTAGGATTTCTATATTCACAAAAAAGTCTGTGATATCTACTTCTCATATGTTCAAACATTTCATCAATCAGATGTTGTCTTCTTAAGACTTGAGAAGGAATCTGAGTTTCTTCCCTTACTATTCTTTTTATGGATTCTTCTAAATTTGATACGTCCATGTTTAGTACTTCAGGAGGTAATTGTGCTATTTGTTGTCTCATTTTCTCCAGTCTAGCTCTAAATGCCTCGTCTTTCTTTTCTTTTTCTATTCTTTCTTCTTCTTCTTTTCTTTTTTCGCTTCTTTTTCTTTTTTCCTCATCTTTGGACATTTTAACTTGGGGACTATTTGTCTTAAGGTCACTTGTATTTATTTCGTCGATAACTTTGATTGCTGATGCTGGAATTGGTTCTGTTGTATATATTGCCTTGTAAGTAACCATTGTTTGAGGATCAATATAAAATTCATGATTTGGGATTTTTGTTAAATCAATTTCTAAAACATAATATTTTTTGATTGTTTTTTGTCTATCAACACTTAAAGAATTCCATAATATACCAGCCATGTTCTTAGGTATATCTTTTTCGTCATTTAAAAATAAATAAATTCTATCTGGATGATCCGCAAGTTTACTTTCAGATTTTAATGTAAGTCCAGATTGTTTTATTTGATCTATGAAAATATCAGGTGTTACATGGAAAGCTTTAGTTTCTGTAAGATCAATTCCTTTTGATTCATTAGCTTCAAATTCAATTTCAACATCCTCTTCCCCAATATAATCTTTAACATTATTGGAAAACCTATGTAAATCCATATCAGATAATCCAATAGCTATTGGGAACCATCCATTTTTTTTGGTGATTTTAACTATTTCATCCAATGTCTCTTGATCTAAACGGTCGACAATTATTCTGAAGCTAGATCCAAATGAGATAAGTTTATCAACAATTTTTATTCTATCTCCGTCTTTTATGTCAGATTTTCCAATCATGTTTACTAAATCAGTTTGCACTGTTTTCATATCTGTTGAGTTGACCTCCTCTTTTAATACTTTTCTAATGTGTTCACGTAGATTCATTGTAACTTATAACTTATATCTATCTTTCACCGCATCAATAATCTTATAAAGATCTTTGGTGAATTCCTTAAATCCATCAGGATTATATTCTTTTATTTTATCAATGTAGAAATTGTGTTTGTCCAATAGGTTATTAGAAATTCCTAAGTCAATAATCTTATCTACCGTTCTTTCTACAAATTTTAATATTGATTGTAGTATATTTCTACTTTGAGTTCCTTGTATAAAGTCGTATGTGTCGTTTGAAAGTTTCTTTTCTTTTCCTGAATAAAAATCTAATAAGTCGTCTAAAACGGCTTTTACTTTATCTTTCTTTTCTTGAGGACTATCGATATTAATTGTTTTTTCTATCTTTGAAACCAAACTATCAAAGAAGTCTCCCGTCATTGCTTCAAACTCAAACCAACTACTAAAATATAATTTTTCATCTTTTGTATTATAGGGTATTTTAGTTTTATATTCATTCACATTTGGATCTTTAGCGTGAAGAAATTCATGTTTGATTGTTGAAGTTAAACTGTTTATTCCCGCTTCGCTGTCACCTGTTAAATCCTTGTATGTTTTATCAACACCTGTCAACATTCTTTTGAATGGTTTTTGTTGTATAACAATAATGTTATCGTCAGGGGTTTTTAAGTCATGAGCTTGATAATAACCATAAAGACCTGGTTTATCATTTGATACATAAAAAGTAACAACAGCATCTTTACCATCAGCATACTTATAATTTATTTCATCAACATATTCCATATCATTTGGGTCGATGTCAGATCCTGTAACAACTAAAGCTGTTTTACCTATAATATCATTGAGTCTTTCTTTTTCATCAGGTGTAATAAAAATTCTACCTTCGTTAAGGGTTCTTTTGTTTGATCCCATCAACTCATGTATTCTTGATATTTGTTCATTTAAATTCATTTATTTATGCTTGATGAGTTATAAAGTATTCAGTAATTTTACCAAAAGGTCCATTAACAACCTTAGTTACAGGTCCAATACATTCTTGATTATTTTTGTTTAGTTTTGAACATTTAGCCGACATTTTACCTGCACCAGGATCATGTCCCCAACCTCCTCTACGATCTAATTGCCAAACACCATCGGCTTTTGTGAATGGTACTAAAATACTCAACATTGAATTTTTACCATCTTTACCTGTTTGGAATGATATTCCATCAATATTTGGTTTTAAATTTCCTTGAGCTAATGTTTGATTGATCTCACAAATTAAAACATTATATAATTGATGTATGGTATCTCCTCCATTAGCAGCATGTGCAATTGATAGACCTGAAGCTGGTCCATTATAAGTTATTACAAAACCTGACGTGTTACCTTCGATTTTAATTTTATCACCCCATTTATTTAAACCACCTTTACCGAACCACGCTTTACACGATTTCCAATTAGACCCAACAATATCTTCAGATGATATAGATTGTTTACCTGAAGTTGTTTTTGGTGCGTTAGGATTTAACGCTATTGCCGTTTGTGTTTTATTTTCTAATGGAGTTTTTTTACATCCTAACCAACCTTTGATTTTGTTATCAATAAGATCATTTAACTTACTTCTTGTTTCGGGACCAACAATTCCGTCTATTTTGATATCCGTAAATGTTTGGAATTCTTTAACACAGTCTTCTGTTTGTTCATCAAAATCACCTGTTTCAGGTATCATCAATAATTCTTGTAAAGCATTAATTTCCTCATCTTCACTACCAATTTTCATTGATTGAGTTAAATAATTTTCCTCGTTGATCATTCTGATTACATTTTTTATTCTCGATATTTGTTCTTGTAGATTCATATAAATAAATATATGAAACTTACAAAGTTACTGAATATTGATAATACTAAACGTCTTTATTTTGACAGAAAACCATACAGTTGTCCCAATCCAAATTCAAATAGTCTCTAAGACCTCTCATAAGATCTTGTCTGTCAACACCTTTGTTGATTGTTGCCCATAATCCGTCGGTAGGTTTTAAGTACACTATGATGTGAACATTATACCTTTTTGGTGTTTTTAATACTTGAACTAAGATGTCATTCCTATGAGATAGATGAGAATATACATACTTCTCAATTACTTTCGATAAATCCTTTTTCATTACAATTCTCTTAACGACTCTCTTGTTTCTTTGACTTTGAATTGTGTTACTTGATTCGTACCACTGTTTCCTCTTTTACCAGTAACAAACTTAAGTAAACCACTATTATAGAATTTATTTGGTGTATCGAATAACTCTCCATTGAAATGTAAGATTCCTTTTGAATCTAATAATACATCGTAGTCAATACCTTTGTAGGTTCGGATCAACATAGTATCTTTACCAAATGATTGTGAGATCTTAACAAGTCTTTCATCAGTTGTTCCACTAACTTGTTCCTCTTTGATTTGATTCATATCCATTGGTGTTGCACCATAGATATTCATAAAGTTAATGAACTCACCTGTAAGTGTGTCTTCTTCATCTTTAAACCATTCTCCAACAAGTCTTCGACTGTCAAGGATTGCGTGTAAGAGTTTTTCCACCTTATCCATGTCGTCTACCATATAAGCAGAGATGATCTTGTATCCTATTGGAGATTTTGTACGATTGAGTTGGTATTCTCTTTGGGTAAGAGAAATTGTTTTTCCGATTTTTTTGTCTGTGGTGTCTAACTCACGACCTAGTAAGTCATAGTATTCACCTAAATAGATATATCCTTCCATAAAGGCAAATATAATAAAATTATTTGACTAAAACCAATAACCTCCTTTAATTGTTTCCATCATCCAAGAAATGATTGATAACAACTCTTCATTAGTTAGATTGTTAATTGATGTTAGGTACTGGTCTTTGTCTTCTCTATGACCATATTCATCAATATGGTACTCAATTATCTCAACAGCAATTTGTCCGCTGTCTTGTACTAATATATCATTAACATACTTGGTATTTATCAATGGTAAATTTAAAGCAAAAATAGATCCATGATTTTCACCACTCATCCCATCATGTTCTAAAACAAATTCTCTAATATATTGTTTTAATACTTCTTTAGGGTTATTCATGTGTTTCAACAAAGATCTAACTTGATTGATATCTAATCCTGACATTTCAATAAAGTTGTATAGTCCGTCTTTTTCTATTAGTTTTACTAAGGATTTTTCTTTAATGGAAGATTCATTTAGAAAGTTCCAATTACAATTTGGTTTACCGTATGATCCAACATACAAATTATCTATTGGTAAATAATCTTTAATGGTAGTTTTAACATTTATTCTTAATTTTGAAATGTGGCTTTGTATCATGGGCACATAAAAAAACTTATCATTCATTTCTTCCGTTCCCATAACAATATAAACACTATACATATCATCATCATCGTCGTATGAAACTTTAATATCACAGACACCATCCTCATCTTTGAATGGTTCTACAAGATCTTCAATAATATTCAAATACTTTGGTTGTTTTTCTGTTGACTCATTTATATCTCTATCGAAATGTATGTAATATTTGAAGTCCATAGGAAATACCTCCAAGTCTTCCATGACTTGTTTCCCAACTCTTTTAATAACAGAGTTAATTCCACCACCTAATTTAACGGATTCGACTGGGTCAAAAAATATATTTACAATAACATCATCATGTGTGTCTTCATAATACACAGTAAATTTTTTAACACTTGGATATTCGTTGGAGTTTAAATAATCTTCTACATTTTGAATCAATTTATTAAACTTTCTTTCTTGTTTAGATTCGTCAGATTCGTTTATAACATTACCTTCATCATAATATTCTATTTTTTGAACATCAATAAAAAAGTCAGCATTTTTATATTTCCAATCCCAACCTGCAGCCCACCATGGAGATAAAATAATACCATATCCTGTCATTTCTTTAATTTCATCTTGTATTCTATGTGAAAACCAATTATCGTAGTTTGCTGCGGTGTCTTCTACATCATGATAGATTTTAATAAGTGGTTTTCTTTCATAATTTGTATCAACTTCAATAAATTCAACCTCATCAAAAAGACTATAAATCATTTCTTTTACTAACTTAAGTTTTTTATCTTCTGATTTATTTTCTGATTCCATAAGTCCTGAGTCTTTACCTGACCCTTCATAAATCAATTTGATTGCATCTCTTGGTATGTTTTCGAATGTTACAATATGTTTTGACCTTGATTCAAAATGTCTATCTTTATACCACTTCACATTTGGTATTTTTGTTGTATCAATCTCCCACACATCATCGTCATATGTTGAATCGAACCAAGCTCTTTTGTTTGATGAATTAGTTGCAAATATAGCAGGAATACATTTTTCACCATAACCTACATATATTTTATAACATTCACCAGCACGAACTCTTAATCCTTGTTCTTCAATTTTATTTCTAAACATAGGATTTGATTGATGATAAATTTTTTCTTTTGGCGTAATTTCTTTTCCTGCTGGACTATATTCTTTGTTTTCTGATTTACTTTCTCTTAGATAAATATTTTCTTTATCATCACACTTTGGTGTTTGTTCTCCACGAACACCAATCACTACTCCAGTATAGTTTGCAATTTCTTTTGAAATGTCCTCTAAAACATTTAAATACATTTGTCTTATACCTTGTGTCATGGGCCAAAGTTTTGTTCCGTAACCACCAATAAATAAAACTGTAACTTCAGGTATATTAAAAACCTCATTTAATGTGATTTCATAAGAACAAATGATATGATTATATTCAGGAAGTATCATATCTTCCATTATCATTTTTGTTATTTTGAAAAGTTTTTTTGTGTCTTTTTCACTTCTGTTTGAACTCTCGTTCATGAACTTAACCTCATCGTCACAATTATCCACAAACCACGGTGCAAAGATATAAACTCTAATACCCATAGATTTTATTGAGTCCTCTAAAGAACTTAATTCTTTAGGTACTTCATCATTATAAAAATGTCTTGCAGTAGTCTTAGACCGTATTTCATATTCTTTATCGTCAGGATTGTATTCTGCCCATATATCACAAAGTCCATCCCAACTAACCATGGATAACAATACATTTATTGCTCTTAGATTTTTGTCAGTTTCACGATTATTGCTCTCATTTAAACTTTCAGTCCTACCATAAAGTTTATCGTATATTTCTTCAACTTCGTATATCGAAGGATAATGCCCACCCCAGATTGAATCAATGTTTTCCCCATTTAATTCTACAACTGTAAGGTAATTTGCGTTGAATATTCTACCATCATCAAATTTACTTTTAAACCCACTATGTTGAGCATCGTCCGCCAGGTTCTTAATTATAGATTTGAAAGTATCATTTTCTTCGGGTGTTAATTTATTTTCATCATAAAGAACGTTTATTTCAGGCCAATGATTAGTCTTATGATTATTACTCTTTCTACCAATTATTTCATAATCTAAAGGAAATTCTATATGTTCTTTATTCACATAATAATCAAAAATAATCCTCCCTATTAGTTTCTCAAATAAAGAACTCATTTCAGGATCGTCTTTGAATATCTTTTTGAGCGGTGAGATTCCTCCAACCAAGTCCGCAGCGTCAAAAATATTACCATCTTTGATAACTTGTTTCAACTCTTGTTGGAGTCTATTTTCTTTCAAGATATGTCTGATTAGTTCTCTCATTACTCTTCTCTTAATCTGTCTATTTCTGCCGCACGAAGTTTATTTAAATAAATTTTCTCTATAAACCCTGGTTCCTCTTCTTCTCGTCTTAATAAATCATCTCTTTTAAACAGTGTGGTTTTAAGAACAAGTTCTATCATATCATCTTGACTAACATCTTCAGGTTTTGTTATTGGTGGAACACATGGTTCACTTCCTCGTGATAACTCTTCAAACTCATCTACTGAAATATCATTTCTTCCCATTTTACTTTGTATTTCACCTAAATAATTGTCATCAAACCATTCTTCAAAAATATATTTTAAATAACTTCTTCTTACGGGAATATCAGATGATAAATCGTTTAATATATTTTCAGTTATCATTAGTGTACCTGATACAAAATCTCTCTCTTCTGTTTTTCTTTTATCGTCCCAAATTTTGTCTTCTTCAAAATATAAAATAAGTTGCAATATTTCTTTACCACGATTACACCATTCAAAACTATGTGTTGTTTCCCAAGATTTAGTGTGGTACATTTGTGCACCATCAAAATAGTTGTTTAACCATCTGTAAACAAGTTGTTCTACCTTTGGTGTAGGTTTAGCATATTTTCTACTAACCTCATCTTCTAATATCAATTTAATTAAATTTCTCATCACGCATCGTATTCATCTTGGTATATTATAAACTCTAAAGTTATCATAAATGGATCGTCACCGTAACTATCCCATTTCATACCAATTGGCATGCAATTCAATATCCAATCATTGTCAGGTCCTCTTTTAATTAAACCACCGTTTTTAGTAAAAGTAAATTGTCTATTAATTTCATAAACTTCGTCTTCTAAAAGATCAATTCGTCTTCCAATAGCGCCAAAATCATGGTCTTCAAAGTATGATTTTACAGTAAGTTTTCCTTCAATATAATTAAATTTTGGATCAAATTTGATTTCGCTTATCTCCACAGAATCAATATCGGATGAAACTTGACTTTCAAATATGTACTGAAGTTTTTGTATGGAGTTTTTAAATCTTTGTTCAAGATTGTTTTCCTCTTCTTCTTTTAATATATGTCTAATCAACTTCTTCATCTATATATAAATTTATCAGGATCTAATTCTTTGGGGTCGTTATATCTATCTTTTTGAATTAAGTGATCAGGAAGCATTTGATATATATCGTTTAATTCCTGTTTCATTTCACTATACTCTTTGTACTTATCATCATCTGATAATTTAAAGCCTATTTCCAATGCCGAAGTTGGGAATGGTAACTTATCATTATATATTTCACCCTTGTGTCTATAATAAAAAGATTTTAAATCACTATTATAAAACTCTTTTAGTTTTTCAATATCACAGATAATATCAAGGTATATTGTGAATGTACGCTCATCATTAATTTCCCACCCAATAATGTAAGGATATGATTTTTTAAGTAACTTAATCGCAAGATCTATTCCTTTTGTGTTAAGATCTGAATCTTCAGTTTCTTCTTTTAATATATGTCTAATTAACTCTTTCATTACATTACTTGACCTAAAAACTTTTTAATTGTTCTAACAACTTTTTGTCTGTATGGATCATTCTCATTTGAGAAGTTATTAATTGGTTCAGTAATATTATTGTTTTCCAACATATCTATAATCAATCTTATTTGTTTTTTTTTACTGTCAAACATTGATATACCTAAATAATATTCATCGTCTACTTTGAAGTACACTTCTTTGAATTTAATTCGATCGTCAATATTAACCTCATTAACTTTGTATCTTCTCAAAAGAAAGTTCATAACCTTTTGATCAATTTCTTCCGTTTCTTCTTTTATAATCTTTTTTAAAATACTTTCGTTAATTTCGTTCTTTGGTTTTAAAGTAATTCCGTAATCTAATTCTCCTTGACCTCTTTTCATGTCGTTGAATAAATCAAAAAAATCAACTTTCAAATCATCGCTAACGTCCTTTAGGGTATTGTATTTTTTATCATTTTTTAAATCATAATAAACAGAATCGCTTGGGAATAAAATATCCAACATTTTATTTCTTCTTGCCGCTTTATATGCATTTCCTCCATCTTCCCTGAATTTATCTTCACTATTATAGTTCATTGCAATAGATAATATTTCATCTTTAGAGTAAGGAGCATCGGGAAAAAATCTTTTCTTCATACCTTGATTGAACGCCTTTTGTCTTGGTTTGTTTTCCGCCCAATATTCAAATTCTTCAGGATAATTTTGTTGGAATTCTTCTGGTGTTAATAATTGGTTATCTAACACTAAGTTCACGTCTTGGATCATTCTTCTAGCATTTGCAAAACACCTTCCACCTAACTCACCGCCTTTACTTCTATTAACAACTTCAATTTTACCTTTCCACTCAGGGTCGTTTCTAAAATGATCAATTAAACACATTTCACCATAAGCCGCTAACTCAGCAGAAATATACCCATTTGAGATGTCGATGTATCTATCGTGGTATCCATGTTTTTTTATGAAGTCTTTTACCGCAGAATTACTTCCTATTCTACAATTAGCACCAACATCCATCTTATTTAATATATCTTGTTCTTCTTTGGTATGTTCGTTATATCTTCTATCTTCATCACAAGTTAAACCAAAATAAACCGCGTTGACATTTTTTTCCCAAATATACATGTATAACATTCTACTATACAAATTACCTAACGCTGTGTATTTACATTTTGCACGTATTTTCAACATTAATCCACGTCTTAAAGCCGCAGCATAATAATTTTTATCTTCACTATTTTTAAATTCTTTTGCATTTGGGTACTGACAAGCACGTTCTAAAACATCTTCATCAGAATATATTCTTGGTCTACCAACTTCATCTAACTCTGACTCATAGATCAATTCCTTTGATTTTGTTGATACCTTTTCTTTTAATATGTTTTTAATTAGATTCCTCATATTTTTATAAATAGTTTTATAATAGTGTTTGCATAATAGATGAGAAAAATCTAAGGTAAAAATCTAGATGAAAGATTATTATAAATTTGAGTTATTTCGGAGTTAGATATTGCTCTATTATATATTTCAACATTTGATATTTTACCATTAAAATACTCCCCATTATTAGTGGAACCAATCCTTAAGTTATTAGCGTTTGGTACATTATGACTTGATCCAGGAGTGTCTTGACCAACCATAACATTATTTACCCAAATTTGTCTATTTGTTCCATCAAATCTTGCAACAGCATTATACCAAGTATTAATTGTTATAGATGCCGCAGCACCTAAATCATTACCCCACCAATAATTCAAAATATTAGAACCACCTAATCTAAAGGCATTTACTTGGTTACCAGATCCATAATTACCCCACCCAACAAAACCATTTGTACCTAAACTAGCGGCATTGAACCAAACACTAATTGTGTAATTACTATTTCCAATTGGGATATTAGTAGGTAAACTAAATGATATATATTGATTACTTCCATTAAATGTTAATATACCTCCATTTGATGAACTATATGTTGGTGAATTTTGTAATGTTCCTGTATTGTTATTACCCGATAAATCATACCATTGATTACCACTACCTGAATAACTTAATGGTTGTCCCGCATCAACATATAATGTCAAACCGCTTGTTGGGACAACTATTGGATTAGTGTATGAACACCAATAACCATTAGTATTTAAATAAGATTTACATTGATCTCCAGTAGTAAACGATGTCCCAAAAATAAAATTTGTATAACTAACGAAAGAACCCTCAGTTTTTAATGGTGATCTCCAAAATCCAATGTATGCCGGAACACCTAAAGGGTTTGGTTGGTTACCAGCAGGAACTGTATGTGCAATAACATAACCCAAATCTTCATCAGGTCCTCCCCACCATTTAATCCCACCGTAGTTTGCCGCATATTCTACACCTCCTGTACCAACAGCAATGTTACCAACTTGTTCGGTGTAAGATAGTGTTGATCCTGTGTTATATGCAAAAGGTCTTGATGTTGCCATTTAAAAATAAATATTCTATTTAACAGAATAATGACCAATATTTCTTATATTTGTAGTATGAAAAAGATATTCGCTTACATCTTGGTAAATATGTTCACTTGGAACCCTGACAAGTCTTTGGAGATTGTTAGGGAATTTATGGATGGTGATATTGGTTCTCAAAAAAAATCATTCCCTTCGGTTAAAAAATCTCAGGTTAATAACCCTACCCCAAACTATAAATCTAAAAAGGAAGAGGTATTGAAAAGTTTGGAGTACTTAAAGTCAAAACAAGTTAAGACTAAACAAGATAAAGAATCCATCTACACTTTGGAGATGGTCTTAAAGAGTATGGGTTAGAATTAGATTCTTGACGATAATTGTTTTTTGGTAATTCGTCTAACTTGTTCTTCAAGTTCTATTCCTAAATCAGGTTCGGATCTTTCATCTCCTGACGCTTTTATCTTATTTTTTAAGATTGATACGAACTCTGTTTGTATTTCTTTAACTAAATCAACAAATGTTTTCTTAGGTCTTTCAATTTCACCAGTAGACCAAGAACCTTCTTTATTAATTTGTCTAAGAGCGGCATCTTTTTGTTTGTCAGAGATACTACCAAATCTTAATAACTTACCTTTAATGTCTTTAACAAAGTCATTACCTCCCTCGTAAGTTGCAATCGGTTGTAATTCAGCAGGAATATATTCAACATCAGTGTTTGTTCTCATCTTTCTATCTCTTAATAAGAAACTTATTCCTGAAATATTAGTAATACATTTGTGACCACCTGAGTTTGCTTTGATTACATCTAAACCATTAACAGTTATTTTATCTAACATGTCTCTTTGTTTATCACTTAGTTTTTTGTATAAGTTTTGAGAAATGTTTCCAATAATATCTAAAGTACTTTTACCACCATCAACTTTATATGAAGGTGCATTACCATAAATTGCCATGAAATCTTTTAATGTGAATCCAACAGACCCAAACTCAGCCTCTTGTTCACCAACTCTTTTAAGATCACCAAAAGTTACTTTGATACTTTCTAATTCTGATGACATTTTATCTAAAACCTCATCCTTAACTTCACCTAAGTTAACACCTTTAAGTGCTCTATCTTTTTTGTATGGGTTACAAGATGCTTGAACCATCCCTAAATGCATTCCTGTGACTAAGAAATCTCCATCAGGATAATTTTCAAATGGTGTGTAACGATCATAAGATCCTGGTTTCATCGTAGAACCAAAACCATATTGACTAATAACTCCATCAGAATATTCAACAGCACCTTCTTTCTTTCTTGATTCAATGTAAGCTTCTTTATTTTGCTCTAACTTATCTAAAGTCGCGTAACCTTTTTTCTCAATTTGATCTTTAATATTCATCAAAATACTAAGTAATGATGGTTGAGCGTTTAATACAATATCACTTAAAAAATTAGGTTTGTTTTTGAATGCTAATAATAGTTTGTTAGCAACAAATCCCATTTTTCTTTTATTTTCTTTGAACCCTTTTGTTCTATCTATTTGGAATAGGTAATTAATAACATCTCTTGGTTTTATGTCGTGTTTTGCGAAATCGGCAGAGTCTACGATTGAAATCGTTTCAACGTCTTCAGGTGTAAAGATCTCAGATGGAGATACAGTTTGTGATATAGTTTCAACGTTTGATCTTGCAGATTTAAAACTTGTTGACGTATCACCTTCAACACCAGCTTGAGTATCGTGGTGATCTGTGTGAATAACAAACATTGGTTTACCGTGAGCAAAATCCACAAGAACTGGCATGATTTCACCTTCACCTTCAGGTTTTTTAACTGCAAATTCTTTTGATCCATATTGAATTGGTTCGGCTTCAACCACCTTAATACCATTTCTTTCTAAATAATGTTTCATTGCCAAAGCAGTTGTAACACCATCTAAATCAAGGTGGAAATAGATCTTAGCCATTTTATATCTTTTTGCAAGATTTTTAATGTCACGAATACCACCTTCAGTCAAAAGTGATTTTGTTTCTTCTTTTAATATTCTTTTAATTAAATTTTTCACTAAGTTGGTAATTTTTTGCCTTTATCATGGGTTTTTTCACCCTCTATTCTTATTTTAATTTTTGGTTCGTAATCTTTTGGTAGTTTTGTTTGAATACCCACAAACTCTCCCATATCATTATCCATTCTAACAACAACAAGTTTTTTGTCAAGATTCATCATTATTTGACCTGTTGTTTGCATATGATACATGTTTTTTGTTCTATATGGATTCAAAAATGGATCTTTCTTGTATTTCTTTTTCATTGCGTCAATAACATCTATATCTTTTTTGACATCCTCTAAATGATCTTTTGCCAACTCCATTCTTGTTACAGAAGATTTTCTTTTTTCACCATGAGTATAACCAGCTCCCTTTTGATAAACACCATGATTTGTTCTCACAGCAACTTTAGTGTCGGCCTTTAATTTTTTAATCACAGGAGAATGTTTAGCGGTCATTTCAACCACATATACATTATCATTATTTGAGACTATTGTTTCCCCTTTAAGTCCAACATCTTTTTTGTCTTCTCCTCTATAAGAAATAATAGATTTAATTACTTTAGGTAAACTTTTATATGTTAAAGCTTTTCTTATTTTACCTCCGTCAGCCGCAAATCGTTTCTTCGCAGTCTTATCTTTGGTTTTATCATCTACTTTTCTTTCCTTCTCAACTCCTTTACCTTCTTTCTCATCTTGAGCAACCATCAAACTTGAGTTTACAATACCAATACCAAACTCATTCATCCCCTCACTCCAATCAGTATCAATATCTCTCCAATAAACCATTTCAACATCATTAACAATTTCGTGAATAACCTCAACTCTTGCTTTATAACCTCTATCTCTATTTTTAGCTAAAACAACACCATCATTTATTCTAACGGCAGCAATTGTACACTCCTTTATCAGATCAGGTTCGTTTTGTTTTATATAGATTTCATTAAGAATTGATTTAAGAAGATTTTTCATTACATATAAATACTTTAGTAATAGAAAAATCCCCACCTTTGGAGTGGGGATTATATTATTTAACGTTGTGTAAGAATTATTTTATTCTGCTGTTTCAGTTTGTGGTTCTAATTCACCAACCAATTCCATCATCTGAACATCCAAGTTTAATTTAACCTCATCACTCAACAATACACCACCTGTTTCAAGTGCTGCGTTCCAAGTAAGATCAAAGTCTGAACGGTTAATAGTTCCTAAGATCTCAAATCCGTGTTTTGTATTACCCCATGGATCAACTGATTTACCATTATACTCAACAGTTAAATCAATAGTTTTAGTTGTATCTTTGATTGTCATTTCCCCTCTCATTTTACCATCAGTAAGATTCATGTAAGTTGATTCAAAATACATTCTTGGGAATCTTTCGGTATTGAAGAAGTCTTCTCCATTAAGGTGCACATCTCTATCCCCATTTCCTGTTGAGATTGAATTAACCTCAGCTTCAAAACGAATCTGAGCGTCACTCATATCTTCAGTGGTGTAGTTCATACCACCTGAGTAATTTTTTAATGTTCCTTTTACGTTAGAAACCATAAGGTGTCTGATTTTAAATCCCAAATCAGAATGGGTTGGGTCAATTACAAGTTGTTTCATTTTATATTGTTATTAGTTTATTTTCTAATTCAATCATAATTCTTTTAATTGGACTTGTAAATTGAAAACAAGTTGATGTATGTTAAGAAAAATATTATATTTCTAATATCTTCCAATTTCCTTTTTTATCTTCAACAAGACATGTTGAGTTTTCACAAAAATCTCCTGAGTTCATATAGTCAATCTCAAGTTTTGGTTGGTGAATGTGACCACAAACGGCAACATCATATCCTTTCTCTTGTGTAAGTCCTTTTGCTCCCATTTCAAAATCAGATACAAAATTGATGGCACCTTTAACAGATTGTTTGATATCATTTGCCAATGAATGGTACTTCAATTTGAAAGTCTTTCTAATTTTATTATAGATTGTGTTTAGTTTTATAACGAAATCATAAGACCATCCACCAACAACTGCCAACCATCTTGCTTTCATAATAATAAAGTCTAACACATCACCGTGAAAACAATAATAACTTCTCCCATCAACTCCAATGTGATTATACATTCTAACAATCTCAATATTGTTTAATTGAAATGGGATGAAGTCTTTTAAGAAGTCATCGTGATTTCCTCGAATATATACCACTTTTGTTTTACCTTCAGATAGTTTAATTATCTTCCTTATTATTTTGGTACATTCATTGGTCCATTTACCGTTACTTTTGATTGCCCATCCATCAATTATGTCTCCATTTAATATTAAAGTTTCCATTTCATTTTCCTCTAAAAACTTTAATATCTTATCTGTTTGAGATTGTCTTGCACCTAAATGAAGATCACTCATTATTACTGTCTTCCACTTTTTCATTTCCAATAGTTTTGATCTTTAGTAAAGTAGTCTTTATTCTTGTGGTTGAAGAATGATCCTAAAAACAATTTAGTCATATAAATTAATCCTTTGTTTTCAAATCTTCTTGGTGGTGTAAAAACTACGTTGTTTATTCTACCAAATTTATTTGGTTTTATTTGTTTAGAGAAATAGTAGTCTTCCGCAACTTTAATCTCTTCATCAAATCCTTTAAGTGTTTTGAATGTTTCTGATTTAACCATCATAAATCCACCCAAACAAAATGGTGTGGACCACTTTGACACTAACTGTAGGAAATCGAACAAACGGTAAATGTAGTTGTATTTACCGTTGTCACTTCTGAATTTAGTGGTGACCAAATCAAGATTGTTTTTGTGTATTCTAAGAAATGCCCGTTTAATTATTTTAGGATCTAATAGAAATACATCGGCATCCATAAATAAAACATAGGGTGTTGTTACAAGTTTAAATCCGTTGTTTCTTGCTCTTGCTGGAAGACCTCCCTCCATTATGTGTAAATCAAATCTGTCTCTTCCTGACTCATATTCCAATCTATCCCAA
>Ga0209297_1000952_pt1 | contig 17248 bp, 14 predicted proteins | sample S_130805_MF_Meta_FD_187322 | JGI IMG/M metagenome (GOLD analysis project Ga0209297, IMG submission 187322) | Freshwater microbial communities from Lake Simoncouche, Canada to study carbon cycling - S_130805_MF_MetaG (SPAdes) (version 2) | ecosystem: Environmental > Aquatic > Freshwater > Lake ... | reverse complement strand
CGCCGAACCTAATAGTCCATACGGATTAGATAAGTTAGCGTCCGAAAAGTACATACAAATGTATTGCCAACAATGGGGTATCGATTATTTAATATTTCGCTTCTTTAATGTATATGGTGAAGGGCAGAATCCGCAATATGCTGGAGTCATAACTGCATTTAATGTCGCCGCTCAGAAAAAAGAGCCGCTGATCGTTTATGGAGATGGTGAACAAACTAGGGATTTTGTCAGTGTTAGCGATGTGTGCAATTACGTTTCTAGATTAATAATTACTATGGTAAAGAATGAGATATTTAACATTGGAACCGGCAATTCTATTTCCATAAACTCACTTGCAAAACAATTCGGTAGCCATATAATATACAACGAAGCGAAGAAAGAAGTCCGCCACTCATGCGCGAATATCAATAAATTAAAAAATGTCATCTAAAAAAATATTAGTTAAGATATATGCATCTGGAATGGGAGATGCTTTATTATCAACGCCAGCTTTAAAAAAATTGTCTTCTTTTTATCATGATAAATCTTTATCTGTTAAAACTCTACATCCCGATCTGTTTAGAAATAACCCTTATATTGAGGAGGTAATAAGTTTAGATAAAGATTTTGATGAAACTGATTATGAGGTTTTTAAAATATATAAAAATCATGAAAGAAAACATCACGCTTGTTATTGTGCCAGAAGTTGCGCTTATGATTTAGGTTTTGATTTAACAAGCGATGAACTTAGTCTTGATTTTTATCCAGATTCACAATCAATATACGAAATTAATAAATTAAATAATTATATTTGCTTACACACCACATCTAATTGGAAAAATAGAACATGGAGCGAAGAAAATTGGAAAAAACTAATATCATTACTACAAAATACTGATTTAAATATCGTATTAATTGGAAAAGATTATGAAGAGGTTTATTTTGATGATTCTGTTTGCAAAAAAAGATGTTTTGAAATAAATGGTAGAAATATAATTAATTTTACCAATGATGGTAGTTCTATACATGATTTATGGCATTTAATAAATAATTCTAAAGGCGTAGTAACTATAGATTCAGGTCCATTACATTTAGCCGGAACGACGGATACATGGATTTTCCAGATAGGATCAGCAAGGCATCCTGAATTTGTAGCTCCATATAGAAATGATAGTCAAAATTACAAACATGAATATATTGGTGGAGAATGCAAAGCTTTTTGCGCCAGTAATTTAAAATATACAGTCAAAGAATGGAAAACAATTAGAGCCGCGCACTTCCTAGCGGAATGCCAAGAAAATTATTCTGAAATGAAATGTCATCCTACTGCCGAATCAGTATTTAATAAAATAATTGAAAAGTTAAATTTAATATAAATATTTTAAAATGAATTTATTAGTAATTACGCCTCATTTGTCTACTGGTGGTTGCCCTCAGTATTTATTAGAATATCTAAAGTATAATGGATTTCAATACACAAATATAAAAGTCATAGAATTCAGCAACTTTTCGAACGAATATGTTGTTCAAAAAAATAAGATCAAATCTTTAATTGGTTCTGAAAATGTTATTTGTTTAGGCGATTTTTGGGTTAGCGACGAACAATTTAAAAATGATAAGCTTAAGTTATTAGATATTATATCGTCTTATAAGCCTGATGTTATTTGGTTTAATGAGTTTCCTGAATGTTTCGAATATAAATCGCCATCAAAAGAATTGATGGTTCAGATATACGATAAAAATAGATCTTATAAAATAATTGAAACAACTCATAATAATAGTTTTGATTTTAACTGCAAAATTCATTTGCCAGATGAGTTTATGTTTTGTTCTGAGTTGCATATTGAAAAATCAAAGGATTTAAATATTAAAAATATAATCTGGGAAATACCAATTGGTAATAACATTAGACCAGATAGACAAACTGTTTTAGAGTCTCTAGGTCTAGATCCAAGTTATTTACACATTTTAAATGTTGGAATTATAAATCAAAACAAAAATCAAAAATATATATTTGAATTAGCTGAACAATTAAAATTTTATAAAATAAAATTTCATTTTATTGGTAACACTTGTTTTTTAAATGATTGTGGTATTCCTGTCGATCACTTAAAACAAGATAATTGTATTATGTGGGGTGAACGCTCTGATGTGGATGTTTTTATGTCTTGCATGGATTTATTTTTATTTCCATCTCATAAAGAATTAAATCCTTTGAGTGTAAAAGAAGCTTTGTCGTGGAATATGGATGTCGTTTGTAAAAAATGCGACAATTATACTTATAAATACGTTGATAAATCAAATTTTCATTTATTAGAGAATATAAATATTAAAAATTATTTAATCAACAAGTCAAAAAATATCACTTCAGCAAAGCAAAATAAAAATAAATATAAGAAATTCGCTTTGTATACATCTTTTTATAATTGTTCTGATTATGTTGATGGTATTTTTGATCAAATTTTAAATTTAAAATATAATAATTTTACATGGTTTATAACTGATGATTTTAGCGCAGACGACACTAAAGAAAAGATTTTAAACAAATTAAAAAATATAAATAGTTTTAAAAGTATAAAATATGTAGACCAAGATTTTAAAAAACAGATGTATTGGAACCCTAATCATTTTATCGACAATAGTCATGATTATATAGTAACTGTTGACGCGGATGATTGTTTTGATTTAAATTTTTTAAATATTTATAATAAATATTCAATAGCAGACGAATCCATTCATTTATTAAGTTGCGATTTTCAAAAAATAAATGAATCTAATAAAAATTTTCATTCCTTTGGTTTAATCAAAAACGATATACCATTAAAACAAAAAATTCAAAAATTTCATCCACAGGTTGATTATTTAAATAATTTAAATTATTACTGCTTTGGAGTATTGCGTTGTTTTAAAAATTCAGAAAAAATCAAATTTAATATAAGAGATTATAATGCTTGTGGTGAAGATTCTTATCGTAGTATGTTTATGAATTCTTTTGGAAAATGGTTGCATATACCAAGAAATTTATACACATGGAATTTTAGGGAAAATTCAGAATCTCATTCCGTTAAAAATGATAATTTTAATAATAATTTTGATATTGCATATGAAGCTATAATAAATTCTGAATCTATTGTAGATAATCGTTTTGACATTTTTTATAAAGAGACTTCCGCTTTAAATTATTTAAATATAAATTTTGAAAAATCTATCTCTTTATTTTCTAAAACCCGCAACACAGATAAATTAAAAGATTTATATTTTGATTGGAATATAGATTTTAACGATTTTTCTATACATGATTTTTATGTTATTGTTTTAAATGATTTCAACAGATATGAAATAAAAACAATTTTAGCTAAAATAAAAAATAAAAAAGCTTCTATTTTATTTTATAATTTAGTGGATGGTAATTACCCTTCTAATTCAGAAATGGATATTGCTATTGAAAACAAAAATAATGACAATATGAATTTCTTAAATTCTATTATAGATGTTAAATCTTGGTTTACATATATAAGGCATTTTTATTTGACATGTAGTCTAAAGTCTAATTTCTCTTTAGATTTACCAGTTAATAATTTTATAAGAGTATTTAATTTTGATTCTGAAAATTGTAAAGTAGATTATGCCCTTAGCAATGGTTCACCTGGAGAATATTTTATAAAAATATTAGATGAAAAAACCAATATGCTTTTGTATTGTGAAAAAGTAAAATTAAATAGTGGTATAAGTTATTGGACTTCTTTTTCTTTTTTCAAAAAAATAATTTACAATTCAGTTTTAATTGTTTTTGAATACGAAAAAACAAAAGTTTTTGAACAGAGTTTTTTAGTAAATGATGAAATAACTTCGATAACTAAATTATTTGAAAAAGATTATTTCAAAAATCCAGTTGAAGCTTATTCTTATGTAGAAGTCTTTTGTCAAAATCAATATTCTAAAAATGGAATTAGTGTCGAGGCTAATGATATAGTCGTGGATATAGGATCGAACATTGGTGCATTTATAAAATTAGCTTTAATAAATAATTGTCAAAAAATATTTAGTTGTGAGCCTAACATAAATTGCGTATCAATTATAAATGAAAATTATGGTAAAAATAAAAATTTGATAATAAATAATTGCGCTATTTATGATAAAAATGGTGATAGTTATTTAGATATTGATCCACAAAATAACACTTCTGGCAGCGCAAAGTTAATAGACTCTGGCGCGTGTTCCTATACATATAAAAATAATATACAAATAAAGACCAAAACTTTCAAAAATTTCTTATCTGAAAATTCTATTTATAAAATTGATTTTTTAAAAGTTGATTGTGAAGGTGGAGAAGATTTCATCTTTATTGATGAAAACAAACAATTTATAAAAGAAAATATCAATAAGATTGTTTTAGAAACTCATAGCGATTCAAAATTTAAAATCATAGAAATGTTAAAAGATTCTGATTTTGAGGTGATTGAAGAGAAAATTAGTTCTTCAGTTTCTATGCTATATGCAAAAAAAATATCTAAAAACTGTTTAATCAATGTGGTGAATGAATCTGGTAGCCTAGGAGATGCAATCGCTTGGATACCTATAGTTAATGAATTTGCAAAACAAAATAAACAAAAAATTAATTTATTCACACCGTACAAAAATTTATTTGAAGGTCAGTATGAATTAATAAATTTTTATGATTACAAGGATAAGCCGAATTCAAGTTCAGAACAAATTTATTATTTAGGATGTTTTGACGACATGAATTGGAAAAAATATTCTTTGCAAGAAATAGCTTGTAAAATATTAGGCATAAATTATGTACCTATAAAACCTTTAATAAATTTACCTAAATCTAATAAAAATATTAATTTTAAAAAATACGTTTGCATCGCTACGCAATCAACGAGTCAATGTAAATATTGGAACAATAAAGACGGATGGAATAAAACGGTAGATTATTTAAAATTAATAGGATACGATGTTATTTGTATTGATAGGTATTCAATTTATGGATCGCAGGATAAAGTTAATATTATTCCAAAAAATTGTATAAATGATACTGGTGATAAACCATTATCAGATAGAATACAAACTTTAATAGATTGTGAATTTTTTATTGGATTAGGTTCGGGATTGTCATGGTTAGCTTGGGCTTGTAATAAACCAGTAATAATGATATCAGGATTTTCAGATCCGAAATCAGAATTTTATACTCCTTATAGAGTTCATAATAAAAATGTATGCAATAGTTGTTGGAATGATGAATCGGTTCATTTTGATAGAAATGATTGGTTATGGTGTCCTAGAGGTAAAAATTTTGAATGCTCTAAAGAAATAACTTTCCAAATGGTTAAAGACAAAATAGATTTATGTATAAAAGATAATAAAAATACTAATTTTAATATAAAAGCTGCTCATATTTTAGTTGATATAACAAGTGAAAGAGAAAAAAAATCTATTGAATCTATGAGTGTTATTGAAAATGATATAACATATATTCAATGCATTAATAAAAAATATGCGGGTGAAGAATGGAAAAAAAATATTCCTATAAATGGTTGGCGAAATCATGGCGAAGGGCATTATGGAGCTTTTCAGTCTTTTAAAAAAGCTATATTAGAAAATTTCACAGAAGATACAGACGCTTTGTTGTTATTTGAAGCTGATTGCGTTTTAGAAGTCGATAAAGACTTTTTTTTAAAAAATGTACGCCAAGCGATTATTTTTTGCGAAAAACATGATTTACCTTATTTTTCATTTGGACCAAGAGTTGTCAATAACCATATTGAATCAATAGAATTAAAAAAGGATTTTGAATATCCAGATTTCATAGTAACAAATAATATCATTGAGGCTCATTGCGTATTGATAACGAAAAAATATAGAAATTATATTTTCGATTGTTTAAATAATTCTTGGGATTCTCCTGATTTATGGTTTAATAAAATATTTGAGAAATATAATATGGGTATAACTTTAAATCAATTGGCTTATCAAACATTAGGGCTTTCAATGATAGACAATTGCATCAAAGGAAAAATAAAATAATTTTAAAATGATAAATCTTTTAGTAGATGAAGCGTATGCTTTTGATTATTTAAGCATACTTGAAATTAAAAAAAATATATCTTTAGCTAATGATAGATCTTGGTCTATATGTTATTCATATTTACAATCTCAGTTTGATACTGAAAAATGGCAATCAATGATAAACTCTGATGAATATAAAAAAATGATAGAAGCTAATACTTTGACTTTTGAAGCGGTGGATAAAGCGAAAAAAAATCAAGTAACTGCAAGAGATGTGGATTTTTGCAATTATAAAAGATATGTAGCCAAGCAAAAATTTCAAATAAAATTTTTTAAAGTTGATGTTTCAGAAATAAAAATCGGTTATGGCGAATACAGTAAATAGTTTTCTATGAACGATTCAAAACAAGCATACGTAGAAACGGCTAAATTTATACAAAATATATTATTAGAAAATAATATAAAATGTTATTTAATTGGCGGGGCTTTAATTAATGCTGTAAGAGATGAAGGTGTTTTAAAAACAGATGACATAGATTTTGCGATTATAAATAATGAAGATAAGTCGCAAATGGATAAAATTGTACCATTGATTGAGGAATATTTATTATATTTTACTTGGAGTAGGAATCATAATTTTTTATCGATATATCTGTATGGAGATAAAAATAAAAAAATTGATTTTTTCAAATTCTCTAAAAAATATTTAAATTATTATATGTATGATTTGACTTGGATTCATGAAAGAATTAGTCATTTTCAAACCTTTAAAAAACAAGAGGTAATTTTAGAAAATAAAAATTTTCTTACCATGCATAGACCAGATTTATTTTTAAAAACAGTTTATGGAGACTATTTAACACCAGCAAAAGAATATAATAATTTAAATGGCGGTAATACGGAGCATCTTCAAGAATGTGATTTTTATATAAATACTCAAGATTTTAATGTTATCGACTTTCGCGTAAACAATTTAAAACTTTTTTTTAACAAAATTAATGTCAAAACTAATTTAGAAAATATAGATAAAAATAAGATTAATATTTTTGACGACAGTTATTACAATTCTTTTGATGATAAAAAATATTTATTTTATAATGATTTTAAACAGTTTTTAATAAAAGAGAATATTAATTTTGATAATTTTTAATTATATTTTTTATTATATCTGAAGTGCATACATGACTAGTTCTATCTAGAAGTATTAATTTATTTTTACTTACTTGATAGTATTTTTTTATATACTCTTCTTTTTCTCGCCCAGCAAAAACGCAATCAGCGTTAAGCTTATAAAGTATTTCATCTGTAGTTACTAGATCAGCGTTTTCGTAAATAACATCGACATATTTACAAGATTTAATAATTTCTAATCTATCATTATAAGATATAATTGGTTTTTTCTTATACGTCATCACTTGCTCATCATTATGAACGCCTACTATAAGTTTATCGCAATTTTCTTTTATTCTCTTGAATAAGTTTACATGTCCTACGTGAAATAGATCATAAACTCCGTATGTGTATGCGGTCATAGTGTTAAAGATTTAAAAATATATTCATAATAATCACACTGATGTTTAATTGTAAATCTTGAGTTAGCGTTTTTATAACAATTTTCAGGATTGATAAGTTTATCTATGTTTTGAGTGGCGTAAATCATATCATTAGTAGTAGAACATCTTAATCCTGTATCTCCTTGTAATACCGTTTCGGTAAAGCCGCCAAAATTTGTTGTAATAGTGGGCGTTCCTGAAAATTGAGCTTCAATAACTGTCCAATTGCATGGCTCCATAAACAACGAAGGAGCAAATAAAAATTTCGCATCGCTTAGTAAATTCATTCGTTCAATAGGACCAACGAATCCTGCAAATTTACAATGTTTAGTCTCTTTAAGATTCAGTATGTTTGGCCCTGTAAATATAATATCTTGTCCGACATGATTGCAGATATCATAAGCAAGCTGTGCGCCTTTTTCTTTTATAATCCTGCCTAAAAATAATGCTGTATTTGATTTTTCTTTTTTGTATATAAAGTCGTCAGGATCAAAGCCGGGATAAACAATATGTTCGCATCCTAATTCAACATGTGTTTTAGAATGACCATGCATTTTATGCATTTGACTATATGTTTCAAACATCTTGATTGGCGCGAACATGCTATCATAACCTATGCTTGGTTCTACTACTATAGCTTTATCATAAAAGTGTTTAACACATGGTTCATGCGCGAACCCAAACCAGCATAATATAAATTCATTAGTTGATTTTATTCTTTTGTTTAACTCTGTAACACAATTGTCATTAAACACATTAACCGCTTTTGTATTAACGTTTTGATCAAAACCTTTGATCTTCCAATCATTTAAGTTGCCATAACTATTAATTAATATATCATTATTAGTAACATCAATATGTTCTGTGCAATTAACAATAGAGTTTTCATGACCATAATGATAAACAGTATGACCCCTCTTAGTCATTTCGTCGCAAAACTTATAAACTTTTTGCACAAAAGCACATAATGAAACATCTTTTCTAGTAGGCGAGTAAGGAACGCTCAAACAGTGAAAAATCATATATAATAGTGTAAATTTATTTATAGTATGTCAATCAAAAAGAAAAAAATTCAAAAAGAAAAACACGATCTAAACGAAATTATCGCAGATAATAGTTTTAAATCGGCTAAATTAACAATTAAGAATTTTAATTTAACAGATAAGCAAAAAAGTTTCGCTCAAATAGCTTTTGATAAAAATACTAAAATTGTTTTTATTAATGGACCTGCTGGAAGTTCTAAAACGTTTTTAGCTGTCTACTGTGCGTTGCATATGTTAAATATGAATTCAAAGTACGAGATCAAATACATTAGAACAATCGTCGAGTCTGGAGAAAGAGGGTTAGGCTCTTTACCTGGAACTGTAGATGAAAAGTTTAATCCTTTTATGATACCGCTGTATGATAAGTTAGATGAGCTTATTCCTATGGGTCAATCAAAATATCTTGAAACTAGTGGTATTATAGAGGCTTTGCCTGTCAACTTCTTACGAGGTGCCACATGGAACGAGAAGATCATTATTGCAGACGAATCTCAGAACTATAGCAGCAAGGAGTTGATTACTCTTCTCACTCGTATTGGCGAGAATACTAAAATGTTTATCTGCGGAGACGCTATGCAATCAGACATTGGAAACAAATCTGGTTTCATGAAAATCTATGATTTATTTAATAATAAAGACAGCGAAGAAAGAGGTATTTATTGTTTTGAATTTAATGAAGAAGATATTATGCGTAGTGAGATTCTTAAATACATCGTTCATTCTCTTAAGAGATTAGATAAAACAAACATTCATTGATATAATAACCATGAGTAATATTTACTGTTCAAGTTGCGGAACAAAACATGCCCAAGGCTCTAAATTCTGTACTAACTGTGGGGTTTCTTTGGGAGGATTTGCAAACATCAGTAAACCGACTTTACAAAATTCACTACAATCGAGATCTACCTCTCGCAAACAAAATACAGAAGTCGATGAAGATGGTATTCCCACTGTATTCGTTAGACCATCGAAGCTTTCATACGAAATAGAAAAACCAGCAGGTAATAAATATTTAGGAAAAGATTTATTTAACGCTCCTCCAGTCGATCCAAGTGAAAGAATAAATTCAAGACCGAATTCTAATTACAGAAAACTAAGTAAAGAAGAATTTTTAAGTCAGTCGTTGAAGGAGTGTAGTTCGCGCCCAATACAAGACATAGATGAATCGTAAAAAGAAAAATTTTGAAGACATGTATGAGATTATTAACCAAGTAATCAAAAAGCGCAGAAATAAGTGGAAGTTAAAAGCGATTACTTGGTTTGATTTTGAAGATATAGAGCAAGTCATTAAACTTCATATATATAAAAAATGGCATCTGTGGGATCAATCGCGAGCGATTGAACCTTGGGTGAATCGTATAGTCACGAATCAAATTAGAAATATAATACGTAATAATTATACAAGTTTTGCGCGTCCTTGTTTGTCTTGCCCATTTAATCAAAATAAAGAAGGTGATTCTGGAATAGAAATGTCATGTGGTTTCACAACCAGCGGCAAACAATGTAATGAGTGTCCATTATACGCTAAATGGGAGAAAGTAAAAAAAGCTGCTTACGATGTTAAGATGACTGTTAGTTTAGAGAACCATAAAAATTATTTTATGAATTGCGAATCAAGTATAAGCTATGATTATAAAAATGCTGAAAGCAAACTTCATAGTTTAATGAAAAAGAATTTAGGAGATAAACACTTCTTTATTTATAAAATGTTTTTTATAGACAATCTTAGCGATGATCAAGTAGCTCAAGTATTAAGGTTCAAAACGAGCGAAAAAGGAAGAAAAGCGGGTTACAAACAAATAAAAAATTTAAAAAAAATGTTGTATGTGAAAGCTCAATTGTTATTAAAAGAAAACGATATATTCTCATCTTAATATGTTAACGGACGAAAACAAAGCATTTATATTAAAAAAGATTAACGAAGGAATTCAAGATTACGTCGTCCTCGCTAATCTACTTTATAATCGTGAAGATTTAACGGGCAGGTCTAAAGAAGCAAAGTTAGTCAGAGACTTTCTTCTAACAACTGGATTTGTCAAAAAACAAGAAAAGCCAAAGCCCACACAAACAATAGAAATACTATCAAAAGAAAATTGTGAATTTATTGAACAAAACATTAAAACAAGAATAACTCCTAGGCAAGTAACAGAGTTAATATTCCATGAAAAATTTCTGGGTCTTGAAAACTTTAATATTTTTATTACGCCTGAGTATAGAGCCGTTCAAAAATACATAAAAGAAAAATATCCTGATTATCTTGTAGATAACGAATCTGGAGTTGGCGACAAATACTCTGTTCCACGCTCAATCAGAACGGTAATCAATAAAGCGAATAAATGGTGCGGCCAAAACATTTCTGAAGAAAAATTATCTTTGCAACATAGAAAATGGATGGAAAAATTATTAAATTATTTGTCAAGTCCAAGATTTGTTGGCAATTATGACTCATACAATAGCTCTATAGATAAAGAATTATTTGAAGCAGAATTCGTGCGCTCTGTTTGGGATAAACCTGACTTGACTGTTGATGAAATTAATTTGTATATTAATGTCTGTATGGACTATATCAATCTAAGGCAGATCGATATAAAAAAGAACAAGATAAATGATATGTTCAACGAGACGCAGGATCAGAAAGACTTCACAATGCGTCTAACTGAGGTTCTTAAGACGATCTCTGAAGAATACAATCAGTGCGCTGGCCGTATAGACAAGAGTATTCAAAAACTGAATGGCGAACGATCCAAGAGAGTAGAACAAACGCATCAGAAGAATGCTTCTATACTTAACCTTGTAGAGCTTTTTCAAGACGAGCAAGAACGCAAAATGATGATTCAAATTGCCGATATGCAAAAGCGCACTATTAAGGAGGAGGCTGATCGTTTAGAGAATATGTCTTCATGGAAAGCTAGAATTTTAGGAATTTCTAAAGAAGATGCTATATGATAAATCATAATAAAAAATGGATGTTATATGATAACGCTTCTAAATCTTTTTATGCAAAAGATTTTAAAAATGTATTTAAAGAGCAAAACTATTGGGGTTATGATTTTTTTTATAAAGAAATTTATGATTTAGAATTTTCTCCAACTAAATGTATTTATGAAATGGATAGTTGCGTAATAGATGAAAATGATGTTGTTGTCGATTTAGGAGCTAATGTGGGTTTTTTCACAAATTACGCTTCTCAAAAATGTAAAAAAGTAATATCAATTGAAGGTGGAGATGCGTTGTTTAGCTGTTTAGTTAAAAATACTTATGAAAATAATAATATAGAATATTTAAACGCAAACATTATTTCTGAAAACTCTTCTATTAATGGGTCTTGGGCAACTCCAACGAAAATAAACGTTACTATTTCAAATATTTTTGATTTTTATAAATTAGACTATATTGATTTTTTAAAAGTAGATATAGAGGGGGGTGAATATGATGTTTTTAGAGATATAGATAAAAACATCTTATCTAAAATAAAAAAAATAGCAATTGAAGTTCACGATTCAAATAAAAATAAAGAATTAATCAATAATATAAATAAAAATAGATTCTTTTGTTTTAATTGGTTTTTAGGGTCTACCGTTCAAACTACCTATTATTTTTCTTAATTCTAAATATGAAATGCGCAATATGTAATGAATCTTTTATTAATGATAAGTCTTTTCATGCCCATTTGAAAAAACATAACCTTTATCAAGCGGAGTATTATTGCACGTATTATCCGAGAAGCTCTCTTTATTATCGCCAACAAATACCTTTTAAAAATAAGAAACAATATTTTGAAACCGAGTTTCTTGATTATACAGAGTTTTTGAAGTGGGAAGCCGCATCTAATGAAGAGACGGTCAAAACAAAATGCATTGAACTATTAAAGAAGAGGATAGATGAAAAACAATATCATTTTGCGCCGTTTCATAACGAAGTAATAACTCTTGATTTACCGAGTTTAAATATTTATAAGAAGTATTTTAGTTCTTATACCAACGCATGTAAGCTCTTAAATATTGAGCCTTTATATAATAAAAATTTACCAGAAACTTTTAACAAAACAGATGTGTCTCATTTGCCGATACTGATTGATACTAGAGAACAAGATGCATTGGAATTTCCTAAGTCTAAAATAGAAAAAATATTTGTAGGAGATTATCTAATAGCTGATAAAAAATATTTTACTAATACATTCGTTGATAGAAAAAGCGAATCTGATTTTCTAGGCACTATGGCTTCTGGAATAGAAAGATTTGAGAAGGAAGTTGTAAAAGCAGTTGAATTGAATTGTTATTTGTTCGTGGTTATTGAAAGTAGTATAAGTAGCATATTAATAAATCAGCGCAAATACAATAGAAAAACAAATTTAGAATATGTTTTTCATAATATGCGCTTTTTATGTCATAAATATCCGAGGCATATACAATTCATATTTACTGGCAGTCGAAACAAATCTTTAGATATTATACCAAAATTATTATATCATGGTAAGTCAGTATGGCAGGTAGATATACAGTATTTTTTAGATAATGAGCTGGGAAATTGGCAACCAAGTACCAAGGAAGTCGCAGTTAATTTCCAATGAGGAGTTAGCGAAGATACCTGGATATATAGAAGAGCGAGAAGCTAAGTTATTGTTTTATCAATTTCTTCGCAACAATACTACTTTTGCTACTGATTTAATAACTGGTGTCAAACTGTTTCCTTTTCAACATATGGCTATTAAAGGCATGTTGGAAAGTGATTATTTTTTAGGCGTGTGGTCGCGTGGTATGAGTAAGTCTTATACTACTGGCATTTATGCTGTCCTTGATGCTATATTAAATCAAGGAGTTGAAACAGGTATATTATCCCGATCATTTCGTCAGTCAAAAATGATATTTAAAAAGATAGAAGACATCGCTGCTAAACCTGAAGCTTATCTTTTAAAACAATGTATTACAAAAATATCCAAGTCTAACGATGAATGGGTAATGGAGATTGGTAAAAGCCGCATTCGTGCATTGCCATTAGGTGATGGCGAAAAGCTTCGTGGTTTTCGTTTTCATCGTATTATTATTGATGAGTTTTTATTGATGCCTGAACGTATTTATAACGAAGTTATTATTCCCTTCTTATCCGTCGTTCAAAATCCCACTCAAAGAGAAGAACTTTATAATCTTGAAACTCAATTGATTAATAAAGGAGAAATGACTGAAGAAGATAGGTATATCTGGCCTAACAATAAATTAATAGCATTATCTTCGGCATCTTTTAAATTTGAATACTTGTATAAATTATACGAGCAGTATGAGAATCTAATATCTAATCCCAGAAATAAAGAAAAAACTAAGCGCTGTATCATGCAGTTCTCTTATGACTGCGCTCCGGTTCAGTTGTACGATCAGAATCTAATTAATCAAGCAAAATCGACAATGAGTGAGTCGCAGTTTTTGCGAGAGTTCGGCGCACAGTTTAGTGATGATAGTTCTGGCTATTTTAAAATATCTAAGATGGCGTTATGCACTGTTCCTGATGGTGAGCTTCCTGCTGTTGAGGTGGTTGGTAATCCACAAGATGAATATATATTGGCGGTAGATCCTTCTTGGTCAGAAACTGAATCGTCAGATGATTTTGCCATTCAAGTATTAAAAATAGATAAAGAAAAGCAAATTAATACTTTAATTCATTCTTACGCTCTCTCTGGATCTTCTTTAAAAGATCATATTAAATATTTCTTATACTTACTACAGAACTTTAATATTATAGCGGTCTGCATGGACTATAACGGCGGCGTTCAGTTTATGAATTCTTGCAATGAAAGTGAATTATTTAAAGATGCCAAAATAAATTTAAAATCAATGGTGACAGAATTTGAAAGACCTGAAGAATATGCTCAAAATTTATATTCTGCAAAAACTGAATACAACAGATCAGATTATAAATATGTTTTCTTAAGAAAACCAACTTCAGGTTGGATACGATTAGCGAATGAAATGTTACAAGCGAATTTTGATCATCGCCGTACATATTTCGCTAGTAGAGCTATTGATGATAATTTCAGAAGTCAAACTAAAAAGCGTATTGGTATTACAGATTTAAAATTCTCTAACGCTTTGGACACTGAAAAAGAAAATGAAGAAGCTAAAATGATTGATTTTGTAGAACATTTAACTGATATGATATTGTTAACTAAAACAGAATGCGCTCTCATACAAATAACAACATCTGCTCAAGGTATGCAGAACTTTGATCTTCCAGCTAATCTTAAACGTAAGTCTGGACCAGATAAACCTAGAAAAGATAGTTATTCTGCGTTAGTATTAGGTAATTGGTTGTGTAAGATATATTTCGACATGAATAATACTCAAATCGAAGATATGACTGAAACTTTTGAACCAATGTTTATAGCTTAAAAGTTAAAAAGTCACTTTTAAAGTGACAATGTGTAACTATTATTAACATGAGTCGCAAATATAATAAAAGATCAGATTATTGGGGCAAATTCTCTAAAGCTCAAGAAGGGCAGTCTGAGCCGCTTGACGCTATGTTAAGAGATAACGCTTCTGAACCTTCTTTAGTTGGTGATCCGTTCTATCAACAAGAGGCTAAAGCTTCTAGTTACGAAAGAAGTGGAGGAGGAGAGTCTACTAGTTTACGTAGAAACTTGGCTTATGTAGGACCAAAAATTTATAAATACGGAAACATTAGAGAAGGAATGTTGCCGTTCGAAACTTCTATTAACGGGTATAATATTCGTGATGCTATAGAATTATGTCAGAAAGCTTATGCAAACATAGCTATTTTTAGAAATGCTGTTGATATTATGTCTGAATTTGCTAATGCTGAAATATATTTAGAAGGCGGAAGTCAAAAATCTAAAGACTTTTTCTCAAAATGGATGAAGTACACAAGAATGTGGAATGTTAAAGATCAATACTTCCGCGAGTATTATCGTAGTGGCAATGTTTTCTTTTATAAGATTAATGCTAAATTTGATATAGACGATTTTCAAAAAATTCTAGAAACATATGCTTCGTATGATGGAGCGTCTTATAATACAGATATTAAATTGTATAATTATCCTACTCCATACGATATAAAGAATTTAATTCCAGTTCAATATACGCTTCTCAATCCTTATTATTTAACAACAAATCACACAAGTTCTTGGCATCAAGTTGTTTATCACAAAATACTTTCTGAATATGAATTAGAAAGACTTAGATCTCCTAAAAATGATCACGATAAAGTAGTATTCGATAGTTTAGATGATACTACGAAAGAAAAAATTAGATTAGGTCAATGGTCAAGAGATGGACTTAATATTCAATTGAATCCTACAGATATTATCTATTCTTTTTATAAAAAACAAGATTACGAACCTTTTGCCATACCGTTTGGTTTTGCTGTTCTTGATGATATCAATTTCAAGATGGAAATGAAAAAGATTGATCAAGCTATTTGCCGCACAATTGAGAATGTCATTCTATTGATAACTATGGGTAGCGAACCCGCTAAAGGAGGTATTAACCATAAGAACATAAAAGCGATGCAAAATCTTTTGAGCAATCAATCTGTTGGTCGCGTTCTTGTTGCGGATTATACAACAAAAGCTGAGTTCATTATCCCAGATATGAATAAAGTTTTAGGATATGAGAAGTATAAAGTGGTGAATGAGGACATTAAAGAAGGATTGCAGAACATTCTTATCGGTTCAGAAAAGTTTGCAAACACAACTGTCAAAGCTCAAGTATTTTTTGAAAGATTAAAAGAAGCTAGAAAAGCTTTCTTGAATGATTTTCTACAGCCTGAAATGGAATTGATTTTTCGCAACTTAGGATTTAAAGGCAAATGCCCTATCGCTAAGTTTGAAGAGGTATCTATTAAAGACGAGACTCAATTTAATCGCGTGGTCACGCGCATGATGGAGCTTGGAATACTACCTCCAGAAGAAGGTTTAAGAGTAATTGAAACTGGTATTTATCCAACTCAAGAAGAGTTGGGAGCGGCTCAAGCCAAGTTCGTAGAAGAAAGAAAGAAAGGATATTATAATCCAATTGTTGGCGGCGTTCCTGTTATTCCTCCTCCAGTATCTGAAGTTTCAGGAATTAAACCTGTAATGAAAAAGACAACGACTCCAACTGAAAAAGGTCGTCCTGTTGGATCTAACGCTTCTGTTTACGCGAAAGATGCAATCGCTAAAGTAATGGACAAAACAAAAGATTTATATTCTATTGTGGAAGTAGGTTTGAAAAAGAAATATTCTAAAAAATCTTTAAATGCTGAACAGAATAAATTAGCGCAAGGAATTTCTGAAGCGATTATATTAGGATCTCAGAGTGAATCTTGGATATCTTTAGCTACAGAAGTTCTAAACGATCCTAGCAAATTAGATAAATTAAATATATTAAGCGAGATACAAACTACTGCTGGCGAACATGATTTAGACACATATGCAGCAGCACTTTTATATCACAGTACTAAGTATTCTGTGTAAAATCTAATTATATGTTCCTTTATAGAACTAAATTTGACAATATAGTTACGGCTTCATTGAATTTTGATAACAATGTTTTATTGTCTCAAGCTTCATTGGAACCACTTAAGTCAATTATACCTTCTTCAGTTAATTTAGAAAAGAATATTGATTTAGTTGGTGCTGCATTTAATGCTGCTGTTGTAAATCGTTTTAAT
>Ga0209297_1000951_pt1 | contig 17250 bp, 26 predicted proteins | sample S_130805_MF_Meta_FD_187322 | JGI IMG/M metagenome (GOLD analysis project Ga0209297, IMG submission 187322) | Freshwater microbial communities from Lake Simoncouche, Canada to study carbon cycling - S_130805_MF_MetaG (SPAdes) (version 2) | ecosystem: Environmental > Aquatic > Freshwater > Lake ... | reverse complement strand
CTGCTGTGACTGTTGCAAGATCCTGACCAGTACCGACAGCAACGTCAGCGGCTAAGGTAAGAATTCTTTGTGATTCGGCTACTTGCCCTGTTGATCTAATCAATTGAGCAAAAGCAGGGATTAATTCATCTTTGGTGATATTGGTTGCAGTTTGAAGATTATCAATAAAAGGTTTGACGTTTGCTGCTTCATAACTTAAACCTAAATTATTAAGGGTATTGCCAAGAATCCTAAAAGCACGATCTTCAGCAGCTGCTGCTGTTATTGCTGACTTACCAAAAGAGATTAATTTTTGAGCAGCAAAAAGACTGGCAAACGATTTGGCAGCCTTACGAGCCAATTTCTCAAGTCCAACAATGCTGGTCTCAGCTTGTTTTGTGGCTTTCTTACCTGTCCACTCCGCACCAATTTCATACTTTACGTTACTCATGCAGCCATCCGATCGTTGAAATAGTCAATTCGATTGTGGAAATCTACGTTGGCTTTATCTAATGCTTTGATAATTGCAACAATCATTTTGCCACGGTCTTCTTCAACAGCACGGAAAATTAACCGACCTCGATCTAATTTGCGGCCATACATTGGACCCGCTGCGCTAATGAAATGCCGTCCAGCACCTGGGTTATTAGACTGACTGCGTGGATCACCGCTGGGATGTTTACGACCTGCAGTCTCGTAAATTGCACCTGCTCTTGATTTATTAAAAATAGTCAAAATGGAACTAAATCCACGGTTGTTTGGTTTTTGCTTGGCCATGCTAAAAGTAATTCCCTTTTTAATGACTATAGGGTCATACTGAGGAAACGGTTCTTTACGAGTGGTTCGAGATTCTAAAGAACTACGGCCAGTCCAGTTATAAAGACCAGCAATGTCACTTCGCACATACCCTTTAGCAGCCTTCACGACTGGCCTGGCAGCAGCTCGTAACTCGGTGTTTAATTCCTTAGCCAGGTCGGGAGCATGAAGCCTAAGAGCCTTACGGAGGTTAAGAGCGCCCTTTAGTTCTACTGGCACGTTCTACCTCCTTGGCTCGATTTTTTAGGACTGCAATGATGGATTTCATCATTTGCGGATCCATGTTAATAAATTCTGAAGGCGGAATTCCCGTCTCGACCGCAAGCAATGCGATGGAGTAGGTGAGAGAATCCCGCGTCAGCCGTTTGGGTCGTCCTCTGTTACCTCAACTTTCGCCAAGGATTCTAAGAACTCTTCCCCAAATGGTTTTACCACTTCACCCGAGCGACGTATTGATTCCCAGGCAAGCCAGTAGACGTCCGACTGCATTTCTCTCTCACGGAAGATTTTGTGAAATGATCCGTTGAAATGCTTTTCGAACGCATACTCGATAGCTGGGGTTATCTGATATTCAGATACGTCCCCTGTAGCCCTGGTTATCTTTAACTTTGCCATGTTAGCCCCTAGTTTGTTTTAGTTACGCGGTTGTGATTACGACTGTACCAGAAACGTTCCAAGTAACAGATTGTGTTGATAGATCGCCTACTGCGCCATTGATGTCTGTTAGGTTGTTAACGAGACAAGTCATGGTGTAAAGAGGGTTTGTTGCAGAAGTTGCAGCTGAAGTTTGCTTCAAGGTAACAGTTACGTTAGTTCCGTAAGCTGCTTGGAGTGTTGGAAGAACGCTAGCCGCAGCTGTGTCATTCAGGAAGTCGATGGTCAGGCTGGCTTTTTCTAGGCCCTTGACCTGCTTATATCCGGAATCCCCCATGGCTGTGACATTTAGTTCATCAAAAACTCTCGAGAGCGAAATTTGATTGACGTGGTTCGAGAGATCAACGGCATTCACCGTAACGACAACGCCATTATTCATAAATACTGCCATTTATTTTTCCTCATCTTTCTTGGCTTGCGCCGGTGGCTTTGGTGCTTGAATCTGACCAACTTTGATCAGAAATTCTTCTAGTTCTTTTTCATAATCGGTCATCTTTTAGCTCCAACTCGTTACGATACTTACTTGCAATTCACAAGTAAGAAGTTCTCCTGACGCGGCGTTTAGAACGCTTGGCGCAGAAACGTCACCAACGCTGTAAGCGATAATGTCGCTTTGTGTAGCGTCGAATAATTTATTAAATACTGCAACAACCATAGATTCCATGCCTTGCAAGTTGCCTTGGTTATCAAATAAAGGTTGGGTCATAATCAATTTGAAATTGGCAGTTGGTCCTACACTTGCCCATGAATCGTTGCTAGGAGTCAGATAAGGATCGTCCGGCGTGATGATTACTGAGTTCGCCAGAACCGTCGCGGGCGGATACGCAAAAACTTGCCATTGTCCAGCGTTCGCTAGAACAGTAGCAAGAGTCGATCGGAGAGTTGTAATCGCTGGAGTCGTCATTAGCCAACCATTGACCTCGGGCCGAGATAAGGCGAAATTAATCCTCTAACTCGAGCCATCAGAGTGTTACCCATACGATATGGACTTGGACTGAAATCTGGTGAGATTCCACCAGTTTGACTCACCTGACGTGCTTGCCAGACGTCCACGGCTAGGATCATAGCAGCTTCTCTAATTGCTGGAGTTGCCGAATATGCAGTTGTCTGAAGATTAGGACCAGTTACTTTTCCATAAGGAACGATTAAATGATAATTCTCGTCCTCATGAGTTATGGCAGTTTGGATAAGGCTATAACCGCGAGGAAAGTTTATAGAAGTGTAAGGAAAATAAAAGTTAAAGATTGGGAAGGATCCAGAACCAGTCGACCATGGATAAGTCGCGGTGATCGTCTTCTGACCATTATAGTATGGGCCACAATTTGAAATTGTCACGGTTTGTCCAGTAGTAAATGAACCATCACTTGCAAGAACAAAAGTAGCTACGTTATTGGCAACTACTGCGCCAATTACAGGAATGCTATTAACCCAGAGGTATTGATTTAATAAATCTTCAGCTGTTTGGCAAACTTCTTCAAGGGTCGCGTCACTATACAAAGTCCCTATTCCCAAATTTGATCTCAATTCGGCAACTGTTACATATGAAGCGCTCACGATTTCCTTTCTTAAATAGACCTGAGGGCGGCAGGGCTACCAACCGCCCCCAGGATTATATTTGATTTACTTAGGTGAGGTTAAAGCGACGAACGCCAGCAGGAATAAGAACCTTGCCAACGCCATAACCGTAAATGGCTGTTTGGATAGCCATTGAACTCACGACGTTCACGCTAAAGAATGCCTCAGGTGATTCCACCCATAGTGCAGTCTCAGGAGCAACGATGAATGCTGACTCATCTACGAGACCAGCAGTTACGTTCTTGTCTACGAAGAGCGAGAGTCCAAGTACGTTACCCTTGATTGAAGTTGGTGCAGATTGACCTGCAGCATTGTAAGGGTTGATTGCATTATAAATTGGGCGGCCAGTTGTATCAACTGAACCGATCAAAGTTGACCACCAGTTTGTGTTGGTGATGATGTTCTCAGCAAAATATGAAGAACCAGCATATGCTGCAGGAGCTTCTGTTGAGATGAAGGAAATCAAACCTGCTGAAGTACCAGCAGTAGTTGCTGCTTGAGTTCCACCTGCAGTCAAAGCTGCAATCATGGCTGCATCAGTTGCAAGAAGATATGCGCGCTGAAGTTGGATAGCCAATTGATCAAAGAAAACAGGATCAGAGCGCTCGATCAAGGAAAGATCGATTGTCTGTTGGCCAGCGTAGCGAGCCAAAGTCATTGTTGTGTAAGCAGAAGTCATTGATGTATCTGAAGGAGCATCACCAATTGTATTTGCAGCAACTGTTGGAGCAGTAGAAGAACCGCCACCAGCAGAAGTGATCATTGCAGGGATATTGATTTGAAGACCAGAAGCAGGTGCTGCCTGGCGAGTTACGGCATCAATTGCAGGACGGCCAAAGTTTGTATTGGATACAAAGTTAGCGAGGTACTGGATTGGATTGAATGCGCCGTTATTTGAAAGAGTATCAGAAGCTGTAAGTAGTGAGCGATCTTCTGCTGCAGATACCCATAGCTTTGAATCGTCATTGCCAAGTGCTGCCTTAACTTTGTGTTCTGTGTACTTACCCATAGAAGTGATTCCATGACGTACACGTGTGGTTCCATCACCGTAAGCTGATGAAGCTTTGATGACTGGGCGTGAGGCTTCCGCCGCTACTGCTGCTGCCTCGGTTGTTGCGGCTGTGTCTTGCGACATCGGAGCCTCACTTTCGTTGGATGATTGGGTTTCTTGGTCTTCTAAGGCTTGCTCGATCACTTGAAGTGTTTTCAATTGATCTGCCGCATTAGAAATTTGATCGATGAGTTCGGACTCTTGTTCTTCAATTGTCTGTTCAACCATGTCGTCTTCGCCAGCGGCCGCAATGACTTCTAAAACTCGAGCTGCGCTGAAGGCGGGAGCCTCGACAAGAGAGACTTCTTTGAGATTGGCTGAACTAACTACCAAAGTACCGTTTTTCATTTCGCGTGAAGCAAGAACTTCTACGCCTACTGAAAGACCGGAAATAAGATCCTCTGATGCCATAAGTAGTGCATCAGTACCTTTAGAACTAGCACTAACTTTAAAAGTGCCAAAGATTCCATCTGGAGTTTCTTGAAAAGATTGAGCGCGTCCTATTGGATCATTTGAGTTATGTTGCGCGAGCAACTTAATCTGTGAAGGTTTAGGGATCGCTATTGAACCGCGCTCAAAAATGACAGGTCCGACACTTGTCGTCCCTACAGCACCAAACGGTACGATTTGACCTGAGATAATACGACGACCAGCATCGCTCGCCTCGATTGGGCTACTGAATGTTAGTAGAGTCGGCTTCATTGCTTCCATCTGGTGTCAGTCCTTCCATTTCTTTGGCCTGATTGAGATCGATAAGTTGTAATCCGAGAAGTTTCTCGACTACTGCTAAGCGATCCATTGGGTTGGCTCGCAAGAATGTTTCGTCGGCGGCAAAGCGCACAACTTGACCGCGTGGAGTTAAATCATCTAAAGAAAGACGATCTTCGACGGCGGATATGAAAGGTTGGAGGGTATATGCGAAAAATTCTTTTCTGGCATCAAGAACGTTTTGATATGTATTTGAACGCATTGTCTCAGCTGAGATCATGTATGGCGGGACGTTCATCGCACGGCATATTTGAGTACTGAGGAATTGCGCGGCCTCGTTGTACATCATGTCCTTGGGTGCGAACTGAGTAGGCACATATTCTAAAGTAGAAGTTAAATAAGCAGTAGCACGATTTTGACGTGCATTCTTCCAAGTTGCAAGTAATCCTTGAATTTGTGCATCGGGAAGGTCGGCGCCTGTATTTTTAAGATATCCCGATGGTTGCGGTGTTTGGGAAGCAATGTTTGCAGCTCGTTCAATGTCAAGTGCGGATTGAATTGTGCGACCCGCGCGCATAAGAACACCTTGATCAAGCGCTTGAAAAGTAATAAGAGATCCAAGGCCTTCCATTGGAACCTTTTCACCATTGATCATGTAATAATCAACTTCGGTTGAATATTGATTGTACTTGGTGCTTACGCGTGTGTTTTGAATCCATTCAAATCGTGATGGGCGATTGTCATCAGCATAAACCTCTGTAACACGCCAATATGATATTCCATAAAATATAAGGCTATCGATTGTCCAGGCTAGAGTCACAGAACGTGGCGCGCGAAGATCTGGTTGCTTAATCCATGACGGCGATAAAATTTCTTTGCCAGTTGTATCTGAATAAACTTCTAACGGAATAGATGCAATGGTCGATGCAATGAGGTTACGACAAGCTGCCACCGCGGGCACGGACATAGCTGCTTGACGATCAACTGCAGAACCCCAGTTGTTTGGACCGCCAAAAGAACCAGCGAAATATGAAGAACCGTAAGGTGCATCATAAACGGCAGGAGCATATTGGGCTGTGATATCTTTTCTGCGTTGAAAGCCTAAAGATGACAAAATTCCCATAGTTGGACACAATACACCATATTTGTCAAATTAGTGGACAACTCTCGGCGTGTTGTCTAGGAATAGATAGCGACGCTTGAAACTGGCTTGACAAGTTGGGAAACAATCATTGCGGTAGCAATCGGGGCATCAACTGCGCCCGCTGATTTACGTCTTACAATTCTCCATGCGTCTGAAGAATTTTTTGCGGCGCAATTGTTCATTTGCTGGATGAATTCAGCCTGACCCGAGTGAACCAAGCGATTATTAACCAAAGCATCGAGAAGATCGCTGCACGCTTGATAAAACGCAGCACCCGATACGTCCAATACCTGAACACCTGAATTTTCCAATCTGCTGGCAATCGACGCTGTGGTGTAACGATCAAAACAAACAAGGCGGGGATGATATTGATCGATCCAGCCTTTGACTTCAGCTGCAATCTTCAACTCATCCACCGCGATGTCTGATGTCCAGGTCTGGAGAATCCCCAGACCTATTTTGCCATCGGGACGGATCTGACCAGCAACCAAACTAGCGGATCTCCGAGTGACGGATACGTCGAACGCCATAATTGTAAGGGGTCCTGGCGACATTGCAAGGGAGGAATCGCTGCAATCTTCCCATGAATCCAAAGGCCATGGGCTGGATAGAGAATCCACCCATTGGCATAATAATTCAGTCCGAGTAGCTTCTACCGTGTTGGTTGCAACGGCTTCTCGAAGTGATTCTATGGAAACGGTGTAACCCAAGGCGGGATTGGCAAGTGCCCAGGCACTTTCGTCTGTTACCTTGCAATAACTGGGCGCAGAATATTCGTACCATCCAAAAGTCTGATCTGGATAAGACAACGCCCTATCCCGTAAATCGTTGAGCACCGTACTAAAAGCATCTCCGGCATTTGAGGTTGTTAAGGTCTGCGCATTAGGTCTTGCTCGAGTTACTGGACGAGCGGCTTGCCATGCTTCCTCTTTGATTTCGCGAGTTTCATCGATGTATAACAAATCCGCTGATTTACCGCGAGGGCCGTCAGAGGTCGCAGCTACAATCTCGTATCTTGCCCCATTGTTTAATTCAATAGACTCAGATCCATTGGCATAACGAATTGCTTTGACTGATTTCTTTAAATGATCGTAATTCTCAATTACCTGCGCTACTTGTCTAAAAGTATCAAGTGCCATGTTGCGGTTAGACGACATTGCCACAATGTTCTTTTCGTTAAACAGGTAAAGACCTGCCAAGATCCTCATTCGAGCTAAATGGGTCTTACCCGACTGCCTGGCTACCAGCACGCCGCAAGTCTTTCTAACAAACAGCCCCTGGGAATCCACCGTGAGCATATCGTTAAGAACTAATTCTTGCCACGGCAATAAGGGCATCTCAATTGATCGAGCCAAGTCCGCGACTTCACCGCCCCTGGTATTTCCTTTTAGGAATGGCGTGTGGATGCGTGGTTTAGTTGCCCCTCGTAAGGGCGGTTTGATTTTCTTAGTCATTCGGTCGCTTTTTGTCTAGGTTGTCCTTCAAAAGGTCCAGGCAGGACTGAACCGACCGTGATCGGGGAGGGATTACCAACAAGAACAAGGGGGGTAGAAATGCCGTGCAAAAAAAGCGCTTCTGAGCGTGCGCCCTTGGCTAGGTTACAACGACGACATGAAGCCACTAGATTGTCCATGCTGTGGTCGCCTCCAACCTTGCGTGGTATTACGTGATCGACCTCTGTAGCCTGTTCGCCACAATATGAACAAATCCATTGATCGCGCTCTAGCACTCTCAATCGCTGCTGCTTCCACTTGCTACTACCTAGATCATCTTTAGCCATTAGTGCCATCCATATTTCTGCCAATGTCGATACGCTTTACAAGCATTGGGATACTGACCATCTCTACCATATCTGTGTGCTATGTATGTAAGCGAGTAGTCTACCTGCCTATAACCAGGTAAATCTTTTACTATTGGGTTATTAAGTTGACCTATCCCATAGTGATCACCATTACGAGCTGTAGTTCTCCAATTACTTTCCTTGATGAAGAGCTTGTTTATACAAGTGAATTGGGTTTTAGATAGTTGTGCTTTTGTATAAGCCTTTACGTCCATATGCGGTAAGACTGCATCTGCAGTCGATACCGCTACTAATGCGTTTAAGCATAGAGATAGGCCAATAACTCGTAGCAACGAACTCGCGAGCAATCCGCTGAAGCGGCTCGCGTTCAGGCTTGCGAGAGCCTGTCGCTTGCTAGAGTGTAGTCCCTCTGTCAATAGATCTTTATATAAGTGCTGGTCAGACGGCGTGTCGCCTAGCCGTTTCGACCAATGTTTAAGCAAATTGAACAAACTCGATTGGGTACTGTCCATGATCCACATCCTTCGCATCTAGCTATTTCTGTGCTTGCAAATCCGGCAGATCTGAGTAAATCCACCGCATCTTTCAAGCTCATCATTACGCCATAATCCTCTGGGTTTTCACCTTGGCCATTAAATCGCATTACAACTATTGACTTTTGTTTGTTGGCTCTAGTTTTAGATTGGTCTAACCATGCTTTCGGGTTGAATGCAGTTCTTGCTTTGACTTCGACGTCAAATGGCACGTTTAAGACATCTGAGCCAGGACGACCAGCACCCGCACTAACCGCCCCGACCCAGAATTCAGCTAAATAGTCAGCAACGAGTTTTTGAGTTCTCATGCCTCGATGCTTTCTATGTTGGCTAACCATTGACTGTGTGACACCTTTCGCAAAGCCATAGATAATCAATTGTTTTGTCTGGATCCTTGATCATTTTTCCACCTTTGAAAGGTTTTGGCTCATTGCATAAATCACACAACGAGTAAACTGTGCCTACTGGATCAGGGTATTCGCCAAAGACGACTGAATTGCCATCTCCATCAAAGATCTCAAGATATCCCATCAGGCTTTGACCTTGCCTTCACCTATTGGCCGATCCCATGCTGATAACCATTCAGGGGCGCATTGCTCGGCCTTTGGTGCTACGCAGACATAACCAAAATATGGCTTGCCAGTCTTAGCAGAAGTACCTGACTTCTCCTGCATTGCACCATGCTTGCAAGTGCGCTGAGGTTGTACTTCTGTAGCGTTCAATTGTTCTTTAATTAGATCAATCGATGATGGCAGGGTTGCTGGTTCGGTTGTCCAAACGTCATCACCTGTGGGGTTATCTTTTGCTGACACGCGGATAACCTTGGTCATCTCTTCGCGAGAAGGTCGCTTACCCCTAGTCGCATAAGTCGCATTCGCAAGCGCGCGACCGATCGCTGAAGTCTCGCAGTTCTCCAGAGCAGAAGTTGAGTTAACACCACGATCTGAAATCGTCTCATAAGCATGACCTGTGGTCCACGCTTTTGCATCCGCTTCTGTTCGGTAGATACGAGCCATGACAATGAATCGGCTAGCGTTAGCTTCGATAAGTTCGGTTTCAATGCGTCCATCTTCATGCTCTTTCCAGAATCGAGCAAGCCTCTCTTGAACGGTTTCATATTCCTCCAAATTAAACATCTAGTGTCTGCTTTCCTATTGCGTAGTCCATCTGCTCATCTAGTGCCCAGAAGGATCCATCTTGGCGAGTAGAAACTTCAATTGCGCAATCATTGCAATAAAAGCGTGTGCGTCCCTTTCGTTCTGCAACTTCTGAAGTGCAAATCCAAACCGCTGGCTTTTGCGCCTTATCTTGCCATTCCTGTTGATTCTTTTTGCCGTAGCGCGCTTTGCAATAATCGCACCAACGTGAAGAATCTGTATTTCTAGTAACGGACAATTTCAACCCCCAGATCGTCGGCGATTTCAGCTGCGAGTGCGAGGTACGCAACTCCATCGACATAACTATCCCTGTGATCTGGAGTTGTGCTGAGCCTGGCGATCTTGACCAGAGCCATGCAGACCGCGACTTCATGCGGGAGGACATGACGCCCGAGATAGGTAGTCCAAAGTCCCGCAATCCGCACATGAGTGACTGTTGCAGAGCTGTAAACTCCCGCTCTATCTTCAATAGTGGACCGTGCTTCGTCGAGGATATCATCAGATCTCACGACTCACCATCGCAATTGATCGTCCGGCACGATAACCATCGCGTTTTCCATCTCTGAACCCACGACCGTAGCCGATTAATGAATAAGTTGAACCGATAAAGATTGTCCAAACCCAGAACCATAAATTAGTTAACACTTGTAGCCCTTCCATAAGTATCTAACCAAAACGCTTCGATCATCTCTTTAGATAACCGACCGCGAAGCTGAGGCTTTCCCATGCGTTCCCTCGCGAATTTTCTAATAATTGAGGCCTTTACATAATGAGTTCCATCTGTGTAAGCCCCAGATTTCTCGTCGAATTTAATTGCCACGTGAACCCACGTATTCCCTAGTTCGAAATACAGGGTATTCGCAGCGGCAATTGCCAGTACCCAAACCACAGGACTGGCATACGATGAGCAGAATTGCCATTGTTCGACCTCTTTTCGTAATTCAATTCGAATTACTGGTATGAGCGTCGCAGTCAAATGGCATTTAATCAATCTTTGTGTCGGCGTGTCGCGACTTTAATTCGAATTAGACGTAGGTCTTTCCACAGGCAACGAAAGAACCGTCTTTATTAATTGGAATTAGGGTAGGAGTAATCGTCTTTCCATTGGATTCCAGGATTGCAATACCCATCTGCCAGTTAGCCACGCCTGAACGCAAATAAGCGGCTTTACCCTTGGCCATAAGGTTTCCTACCTCTATCCCGTATAAAGGTCTGTAATGGCTTCCTATGCCCTCTGAATAGGCACTCATGCCAAGTCTGTGGGTATGCCCGCAAACAACGGATTTACCTATTTTTCTTGCAAGATTAAGGGCAGTAACTCCAGCGTTGGGATTGATGTTTCCTTCGTCTCCGTGAGCAAGAATCCAACCTGGTTCAAACTCGTATAACTTTTTGTGATAATTGATGCCCATAGTTTCAAAGTCCATGAACCTGGAATATTGCAATTCAGGCAAAGAAATCAAACCTGGGACTTTTAATAAAGTGTTGTATAAACGGTCTGTATGATTGGATCGAACGACATGAGCTTCTTTCGAGTGCTGGGTTAATTCCCAGAGGATCTGTTGCGCCGATTGACGATCTTGATGAATTGATTGCTCATAAGCCAAAGGCGTGTGTTCAGCCCAGCGACTAATAGTTTGAAAATCGATCTCATCTCCAACGCATAGAACAGAATCAAACCGCTCTCGTCGTGCGAGTCGGATGACGTTTTCAACTGCTCGTTCATGGTGGAATGGGATTTGCAGATCGCTGATTACCAGGTATCGCTTAATCTAATCCTCGATGTCGTCGAAGTCATCACCAACAGGCTCAAGGCCTGGGAATAGCCAATCTGGAAGCGGTGACTTTGCTTCCGCGAACCACAACGCATCTTGATTAGATAATCCTGCATTTCGCAATGATTGGATTAGCTCTTCAACAGCCCATGCCCACTCTTCTAAAGGAGTAGGAAAATCAACCTCAGTTGCTTTAACTGCTGTGACTTTTTTCACTGGCTTTTTACGTGGTGTTGGCATGGCTTTATTGTCCTACCTATTCTCTAATAAACGCATCATTTCTTCTTGGCGTGTCTCGATTCTTGCAAGGCGATCAGCTAGTGAAGATCCAGAGTTAGGCGTTAAAGTCCAAAGCCAACCCTTCACCAGCCAGCGAAGTCCGGTCAGAATGGTCGCAAGTATAGCTGCAATTGCGGCAGCAAATACTGCCCACTCTTGCGGCGTCATTTCTTAGGAGTTGGATTACCACCTGCGAGCAGAAGAGAAACAGCGCTAGATAGCATTACCCGATAGTTAAGATCAAAATTAGTTGCTTGCCAAGTGACAAGAAAACCTGTCAAGGCCATTGCTATTTGCTTGCTTGTTAGTTTCATTTGTCTCCTAGTATTTTGGGTGGATAACGCTACGGATATCGGCTAATTGACGAACTCTTTGATAGACACCATCGCCATTGGTTCTTGATGAATCTCCTGTGTTGCCTTCGATGGTTACAACAGTTTTTGTTTTAGGGTTGAAATCTTCTATCGCGATGCCTATATGTTCAGGTTTGCCAACTTTGTGAAAGTCAAATAGAACCAAGTCGCCTTTTTTAGTCAAACTTGGATTAACAATTATGCCCTTAGTTTTAGCCCATTTTTCTATTTCTATGCAACCAGCAGATTTGATCAATCGATTGCTTAATTGACATTTGTCAAGTACCCAGCAAACAAAAATGGCACACCAGGGTTGATTATTTAAATTAAACCAAACGCCGTATTTGTTGTCGTTATTGTCGCCTTCACGGTAGCCCAATTCTTTCTTCGCAATGAGGACGATCTGATTGACCGCCCCGACCATTACTCTTTAATTATTTCGTGAGATGCGTCAGTGCAAGTCCATTGGCAAGTGGCCTCATCTAATGTAACGCCTAGTGGATGGCATTGAAGTTTTGGCGCAATGAAAGCATCGCGAGATTGGTCGTAAGTAAAACCAATGCCAGCATAGTTTTTGCGGATCTTGCCATTGTAGGAAGTACGAACACATTTCTGGCCTCTGAAGTTTCTGTACCATTCTTCAGGGGTTATGTCATCAATCAATTCAGATTCATCAACGCCAGTAATAACTTCAGTGACGCAGTTGTTGTCGTCTAAGAATGCGTAATGTGCCATTATACCCAACTCACATTTCCAGTACCTGCGGTAATTGTTGTCACTTTATTTGCACCCACTGTTGCAGTTGATCCAGTAAGTCCACCGCCGATAGTTATTGTGTTGCTGCTTGGATAACTTAGAATTACTACACCTGAGCCGCCTGAGCCGCCTGCGAAACCGCCGCCGGTATTGGCATAACCGCCACCACCGCCGCCGCCGGTATTAACAGTGCCGGCAGTGCCTGTATTTGTGCCGCTATCGCCGCCTTTTCCGCCGCCGCCTGAGCCGCCTGTGCCTGCGGTACTTTGATAGCTTCCAGCACCACCACCGCCGGCATAAGTGATCGATGAACCAGAGATTGAACTGGCAGTGCCGTTTGCACCATTTTTACCTGTTGCAGTAGCTGAAGCACCGCCGCCGCCGCCGCCGGCATAATCTCCACCAGTGGTTGATGTAGCACCATTATTACCTTGAGAAGGAGAGGTACTTGGTGTATTTCCGGCTCCGCCCGAACCAGCGTTTGTGCCGGTGCTTGTATCTGTTGAACCGCCGCCGCCTGAACCGCCTGTGCCGCCATTGGTACCGGTTGACACGTTATTACCTGCACCGGCACCATAACCACCACCGGTTGAGGTGATTGTTGAAAATGATGAATCAGTACCTTTGGTGCCAACAGTGCTTGATCCACCTGCACCGCCGCCGCCAATGGTTATCGAATAATTTGTGGACAATGAGCAAGTTAAATTTGATGTGCGAAATCCACCTGCACCGCCGCCACCGCCGCGTTGAAAACCACCACCACCACCACCAGCTACAACTAAATAATCCACCGATACAGTATTTGCTTTGTAGGGTGCAAGGATTCCCGCGACAATATTACCGATCATTATGCAATCGATCCCATGATGTACCAAGTATCTGTTGCGGTTTTAATACACGCGGCAGATTTGTACTGGCCAAGAGTCGGCTGAGCAGCTGTGGCACCTGCACTGAGCACGGTAGTAGTACCGCTGGTCACTGCGCTAATTGTGCAAGTTCCAGCACCAATATTGAGCACGGTGATCACGGTTCCTACTGGATGCGCCACCGAAGCATTGGTTGGGATCTTAAAGGCGTTTGCTGAGGCGTTGCTCATGGTGACGAGCACCTGATATGAATCGCTTAACACGGTGGTGTAAGTCGTGCCTGTTTGAGTATTGAGAGTATAAGCAACGAGGCCATTGAACATCGATGCTGAGAGGACGTCTCCTGTTGCTGCTGGAAAGCCTGTTGCCATTTGTGCTCCTTAATAGGCCATAGTTGAGGTTCCAAGGATACCGTAAAGACTGGATCCTATAATGAAACCATCAATAATTGGCTCAAGTGTTTGAAGTGTCGTAAACCAAGAATTCGGGGTGATTTCATGGGTAATGCCTTGAACCTGGAGGGTCTTGACAATGGTAGAACCACCAGGAGAATTTGCTGTTATTTTGACTTGATCAAAGTATTGAAGGGCAAGAGCCGCAGTAACTCCAGCTGTGTAGTTAGCGGTGGTAAGATCAAGCATTAATTCATCTATACGAATGGAAGTATCTTTACGGCTTGCAACGTATGCCTGGGCAATATTTAGAGCATCGGCATCGGTTTGAGCAAGTAGATCATTTCTTGTAAAAGCGTGTTGAAAGTAACTAAGGATCGATGAAGCGCTGGTTGAAGTCTGCATTGTTCCACCGACGTTTTGCATATTGGCTTGGTTGATAATTTGTTTATCATCAAAAGCAAATTTAACATTAGCAAAAGCAATTCCGGAACCATCCTGAGCGAACACCGTTGGAGTACCGCCAGCGGCCGCAATGACTTGAGCGCGGCTTTTAAATACGGCTTGTCCCTGAGTGTCTACGTAGAAAGCCCCGAATTCGGTTTCTTCATATTGTTTCAAAGCATAAAGAGCTGCTCTTGAATTGCCTGGATCGCTTTGACAAGTTGTTGATCCGGCTGAAATTGACCTCATGCCAGTTGGCCAATTGAGTGTGTTGAGTACCTGACCTATGCGAGTGCCAGTTGTATCACCAGTTGTATTGCCTGTAACCGTGGTAATCGCTGACATATTAAAGATTCGAAAAGCGTCTACGCAGTAAATGTCAACGTAACCTGTGACCTGATTCTGAGGGTAGGTATACTTGTAATCAGTGGTATAACCCGAAAATAGGTAATAAGTCACTCCATTATAGACTGTCGAAATGCGGAGTTTACGTAAAGGTTGAATAAACCCATAATATGGAGAATTAATATTCTGGGGGTTGAAATAAGAATTAGGGTCAAGTACGCGAACAATTGCGGTTCCAGCCAAATAAGTATCTTGAAGAACGTCGCGTTTACGTGTGATCTTGATTGATGTTGTGCTGGAAGATAAGTCAACGGTTAAAGAGGCCTTGTCAGCTAGTACACCTACTCCCAAAGGCGTCGTAGAATCTCCAATAGTAAATGGGTTGCCAAAGACTGGACCATCACTAAAGTTGAGTGAGACTATGGGTACGCAAGGAATGGCCATTAGAGAACCGTTAGAGCCGATCCGCGGAAGACTGACGACACGCCAGAAGCATTTTGCTGGGCTAATGCGGTGGCTATTGTCTGTCCGTCGATTTGAACGACAACTGGTTGGCTACCAACTCCAGCAAGGTATTGACCTAACTGTGCTGCGTAGTCGCCAGCAGGGGCTGGTTTAGCCATGTATTTTGACAAGTCTTCAGGAACCGTTGTATCTGGAATGGTTGGATAAGTTGTAGGGATTAGATCCTTGGCGGTAGTTCCTTGGCCTTCTGGTGTTTGTGTACCAGCGCTACCACTACTGCCACCACCAGGCATTTTAACCTGTGACTGAAGTTCGATCATCTTTTGAAGAGCAGCATTGGATAAACCCAAAGAAGTAAGCCATGCTGAAAAAGGATCTGTTGGTTTAAACTCTGTTGCTAAAGCATTCAAAACCGTGTTGATTCCTTGAATCTTTTCTAATTGCTTTGTATAAGTATCAATAGCAGCAACGTCTTTATCTTCAATTGCTTGAAGCAAATTCAACCGGATCTTATCTTCTTCGGTGATCTTGCCTTTGAGAGCTGCTTGGATCTGAATGGAATTCATGTTGAAGATCGCTGCGCCTTTCGACAGAACTGCCGCATTCTTAGCTGCTTTGGCCGCCGCATTCTGAGCAGCAATCAATTTATCTTGAGCGGCTTTTTGGGCTTTCAGTCGAGCTGTGTAATCGGTCATAGAATCTGAGGAAGCATCTGGACCAAAAGTAGGGTTAAGTTGTTGGCGTTGTTTTTTACCAAGAGTAGCAAGAATGCCTAAAATCGATCCTTGATTAGGTTTGAATGCAGTTCCAAGGATTGGTCCAATTACTGGAATTTCACTAATTCCCTTGGTGACCAAACCAATGCCGCGGATCACGTCTGCAGTATTAAGTGCTACTGATTTCATGTCTTCTGCAAGATTTGATACAGATGTATTTTTTCCTAAAGTAGTCAAAGCGTCAATCAGGCCCACACCAATAATTTGTGTCGCTTCATTAGAAGCAATCCCTAATGCTTTGATTTTGCCTTCGGTTGTATCTAAAGCAGTTGCGGCATCGCCAGCAAATAGGGTTGTTAATCGTTGAAAAACAACTTCAAAGTTTTTACTACTAAGTTCGGCTTTAGTTAAACCAGTAGCCAAGCGACCGAGGCCCGAAGTGTTGCCCGAATATGCTTTTGAAAGGGCTGCTGTGACTGTTGCAAGATCCTGACCAGTACCGACAGCAACGTCAGCGGCTAAGGTAAGAATTCTTTGTGATTCGGCTACTTGCCCTGTTGATCTAACCAATTGAGCAAAAGCAGGGATTAATTCATCTTTGGTGATATTGGTTGCAGTTTGAAGATTATCAATAAAGGGCTTGACGTTTGCTGCTTCATAACTTAAACCTAAATTATCAAGAGTATTGCCAAGAATCCTGAAAGCACGATCTTCAGCTGCTGCTGCTGTTATTGCTGACTTGCCAAAAGAGATTAATTTCTGAGCAGCAAAAAGACTAGCAAACGACTTAGCAGCTTTACGAGCCAATTTCTCAAGTCCGACAATACTGGTCTCAGCTTGTTTTGTGGCTTTCTTACCTGTCCACTCCGCACCAATTTCATACTTTACGTTACTCATGCAGCCATCCGATCGTTGAAATGGTCAATTTGATGTTGAAAATCTACGTTGGCTTTATCCAATGCTTTGATAATTGCAACGATCATTTTGCCACGGTCTTCTTCAACGGCACGGAAAATCAGACGACCTCGATCTAATTTGCGACCGTACATTGGGCCAAGGGCACTAATAAAATGTCGCCCAGCACCTGGGTTATTTGATTGGCTGGCGGAATCACCTTTAGGCCCGCTTAATCGACCTGCAGTCTCGTAAATTGCTCCCGCTCTGGATTTATTGAAAATAGTCAAAATAGAACTAAATCCACGGTTGTTTGCTTTTTGTTTGGCTTGGCTGAATGTAATTCCTTTTTTAATGACCACAGGATCATATTGAGGAAAAGGTTCTTTACGAGTGCTTCGAGATTCTAAAGAACTCCGTCCAGTCCAGTTATAAAGACCAGCAATGTCACTTCGCACATACCCTTTAGCAGCCTTCACGACTGGCCTGGCAGCAGCTCGTAACTCGGTGTTTAATTCCTTAGCCAGGTCGGGAGCATGAAGCCTAA
>Ga0209297_1000949_pt1 | contig 17263 bp, 17 predicted proteins | sample S_130805_MF_Meta_FD_187322 | JGI IMG/M metagenome (GOLD analysis project Ga0209297, IMG submission 187322) | Freshwater microbial communities from Lake Simoncouche, Canada to study carbon cycling - S_130805_MF_MetaG (SPAdes) (version 2) | ecosystem: Environmental > Aquatic > Freshwater > Lake ... | reverse complement strand
CAACTCTTCTAAATAGCGAGCGATACGGTGTGGTTCGCGAAGCTCTGCAGCACTTGCAACCACTTTTGGAAAATGCGCAATTGATGCAGCTAACGCTTCTTCTGCTTCACTATCAAGTAATTCTTGCTTGAAGTCAGCAATCTCTACTTTCATGCCGATTTCTTTGGCGTTACGCAATAGAGCGCTAATTCGGGCATGCGCGTATTGCACGTAAAAAACTGGATTTTCGTTAGTGCGTTTTTTCAATAAATCCACATCAAGAGTCAGAGGAGTATCGGTGGGATAACGCGTAAGGGAATACCTAGCAGCATCAACTCCAACTTTTTCCACTAATTCCTCAAGAGTAATAATGGTTCCAGCTCGCTTTGAAAGTTTTAATTCTTCGCCATTTTCAATGATCTTTACCATCTGGCCAATGAGTACTTGCAAATTCTTAGCTGGGTCATCACCAGTGCAAGAAACTAATGCTTTTAAACGCCCAACATATCCATGGTGATCTGCGCCTAACAAGTAAATGCATAAGTCGAAACCACGGGATCTTTTATCTAAATAGTAAGCGGTGTCAGATGTGAAGTAAGTTTGTTCGCCATCTGCTTTAACTAATACTCGATCTTTATCATCACCAAAATCAGTTGTTCGCAACCAAGTTGCACCCGCATCTTCATAAACATGACCATTCTTTTTTAACTTTTCGGCTACGTTTGCAACCGCTCCACTGTCGTGCAATTTTCTTTCTGAGTACCAAACGTCAAAAATACTTCCGAAATTATTGAGGACGCCTTGTTGTTGAGCTAGTTGCAATTTATATCCAGCTTCGCGAAAAGCAACTAGAGAATCATCGCCACTTAATTTAATTATTTCTGGATTTTGGGCAACTACCTCTTTTGCTAAATCTTTAATGTATTCGCCGTGATATCCATTTTCTGGAATTGGCAATCCATGTGCGGAAGCAGCTAGTGATGCTCCAAATAAATCCATTTGATTTCCGCGATCGTTGATATAAAACTCACGAGTGACTTTTGCACCTGCCGCCGATAAAACTCTAGCCATGGCATCACCAACAGCAGCCCATCTAGTGTGACCTAAGTGCAATGGGCCAGTTGGATTTGCGCTAATGAATTCAAGATTGATTTTTACTCCGGCTAAAAGATTTCCTTCGCCAAATTTTTTACCTTCTTCTAAAACTGTTTTCACAATTGCACTTTGAGCACCAGAAACTAAAGTTAGATTTATAAAACCAGGTCCAGCAATTTCAGCTTTTTCAACTCCATCAATTTCCGCAAATGAAGTTGCTAACAATTGTGCGATCTCTCTGGGAGGGATTCCTGCACTTTTTGCCAGTTGTAAAGCTGCTGAAGTTGCGAAATCCCCATGGTCACGATTCTTGGGCCGCTCGACTGAAACCCGCTCAGGGATCGACCCACCTATCGCCCCTGAGGCGAAAAGTGAGCGTACTTTGGCCATCAAGGCCGCTTCTAGGTCCCCCGGATTCACACTCTAAGGCTATCGGGCTTACCCTTATCCCCGTCGCTCTTGCGGGAGTGGTGAAATGGCAGACACGCAGGTCTTAGGAACCTGTGTCTTCGGACGTGCGGGTTCAAGTCCCGCCTCCCGCACCAATCTAAATATATTTAAAAAATCTCAACCAGCTTCGCCCCAGTTAATGAGTTAATCAGGATTTGTTTATCTGTTGCTTAGGCAAGAAGCGGAGGTGCAGTTGAAAAATTCAGTACCTCCGATACCCAATGCTCTTGTCCCGACTGTCCCGCCTAAATTACGCGGATGGTCACATTTAATTGCGGCACCACTTGTTTTTATTGCGTCTTTAGTTTTGTTTATTTTAAGTCAAGAAAGTTTTAGGTTTGCAGTTGCACTCTATGCACTAACAGCAGTCGCTCTATTTAGTGTTTCAGCAATTTATCATCGCGTCCCATGGTCGCCTCGAAAGAAAAGAATTTGGCGCCGTCTTGATCATGCAAATATAAATTTGATTATTGCTGGCTCTTACACGCCATTTGCAGTGACACTTTTATCTGGGAAAGATCGCGCAATTTTGCTTTGGGTAATTTGGGTGGGTGCGCTCGCGGGCGTTGCAATTAGAGTTTTTTGGCTTTCTGCGCCACGGTGGCTTTATGTAGGAATCTATTTAGCTCTTGGATGGGTAGCAATCATTTACACACCACAGTTGTACCGAGAGGGTGGATTAAAGATTCTGATCCCCCTTCTCTTGGGTGGATTGTTTTATTCAGTTGGGGCGCTTTCATACGCTTTCAAGTTTCCTGGCAAAAATGCGCGCTACTTTGGATTCCACGAATATTTCCACCTCTTTGTAATTGCTGCTTGGATCTCTCAGTACGTCGCGATCTCAATCGCGATTTACAGTTCTTGACGCCAATAAAAGTTTTGAACCGCTTGACGGAATATTTCTCCTCTGCGCGGTAAGTTTTCCACATGCGATTGGGAGTTCTTGATGTGGGCTCCAATACCATCCACTTGCAGGTAGTTGATGCCCATCGCGGCGCAAAACCAATTCCGGCAACTAGCCATAAAACAGAACTTCACTTGACTGATTATTTGGATGCCGGTGGAGCAATCACAATTGATGGGATCCAAGCGTTAACTTCAATTGTTAAAGCCGCAATGGCTGAAGCTGCAAAAGTCCAAACTGAAGAGATTTTAACTTTTGCTACATCTGCTATTCGAGATGCGACAAATGGTGAGCGCGTCATCAATCACATTAATGAAAATTGTGGAATTGAATTAAGTGTTTTATCTGGTGAGGAAGAAGCACGTTTTACATTCTTGGCTGCGCGGCGTTGGTTTGGTTGGTCAAGTGGAGATTTAATGGTCATTGATATTGGTGGTGGATCTCTTGAGCTCGCGACCGGTCGCGATGAAGAACCAGCTCTTGCTTTATCGCTTCCACTTGGTGCAGGTCGACTAACTCATAATTTTCTCAAGGATGATCCATTTACTAGCAAATCTGCGCGCGAGCTTGAGGATTACATCGACGAATATTTAGAGACACCTGCCGCAGCTTTGGCTGAACATGAGGTCGATAAAGTTGTTGGAACTAGTAAGACGCTAAGAACTCTCGCCAAAATGTCACAAGATTGGCTTGGGGATTCAGAGAAACGTTTAACTCGTGACTGTCTTGATGAGATGGTTCCCAAACTTCTAAAGATGAAAGCATCTGAGCGCAACGAGCTTCCTGGAGTTTCTAAAACTAGGGCTCATCAAATAGTTGCTGGCGCAATGGTCGCTCGCCAAACTTTGCATGCAATCGGAGTAGATCAAATTCAGATCTGTCCATGGGCCCTTCGAGAAGGTGTGATTCTCAAAAGATTAGATTGGTTAGAAGTTTAAGGGGCTGAAATAAAGTTTATTGCTCGTACTTTTCCATCCCGATGAAACAAAATCCAACCATCACCTGGCTCTAAACCTCGATCGATCTCATCAAAAGCCATTGAGCCGGCTAACTCTTTTAAAATCTTAGGCAGAACTGGATTGTGACTGCATAGCAATACAGTTTTAGGAGTTTCACTATCTTTGGAAGCTTTCAAAAACTTTTTTGCAAACTTAAGTGGTTTCTCTTTATCGCGGGAGTATTGATATTCACTGATATCGCTGGCAATCCCAACAGTAATCCCAAGATCGCGACCTAACGGTTTTACTGTTTCAAGGCATCGATATGCATCAGAACTAAAAATTTCATCGATGCCGTATGCCTCGTAAATAGATCGAAATTTCTCAGATTGAATTTGACCACGATTATCTAGTGGTCGATCTCCATCATCGCCGATCCATTCGACTCGTTTTAATGCTTTGGCATGTCGCAATAAAATCAAGGTAGAGTTTTTGTCGATTCCTGGTGACATATCTTTAAATAACTTGAGTACTTTTCGATCTTCTTCGTGAGTTAACTTAGCTTTTGCACTCTTAAGGCTGTGCCACTCAAGAAGATCCACTTCTTCGATATCGGCAATTGACTTTGGTTCGGAAATCGCGTGAGCCGCCCAATATTTAACGCGTTTCGGAACCCCTTCAGCTAAATATTGAATTTCAGCAATTAGCGGACCAAATTTGGCCGCATAACCGGTCTCTTCAAGCACTTCTCGGCGAGCTGTCGCCAAAAAAGATTCGCCAAATTCAATCTTGCCTTTCGGGAAAGACCAATCGTCATATCTAGGACGGTGAATCAGGGCGATTTCAAATTCATCTTGATTTACGCGGTATAGAACAGCACCTGCGGCCATAATTTCAGAAGTATTCTCACCAATTTCTGATTTACTCATGAATGTAAGCGCCTCTTTCTGTTGACCATTACTTCTTGTGGGGTTTGTAATTTGTTTCCTGAAGCATCAGAGACTTTACGTTTCCACTTGTTGCCTTCAACTAAATGCCAAGTTGATAAATCATCTGATAGATCTTCAGAAAGCGCCTGATCTAATTCAAGTTTATGATCACTTCTTTCTACGCGAATCAAACTCTCAATTCTTCGATCTAAATTTCTGTGCATCAAATCTGCACTACCGATCCAATATTCATTTTCTCCTGCAGCAACAAAATTATAAATTCGAGTATGTTCTAAAAATCTACCCAGTACTGAGCGAACAACGATGTTTTCTGAAAGTCCAGGAACACCGGCTTTGAGAGCACAAATTCCTCTGACTACCAACTTGACCGGGACTCCGACATTGGATGCTTTGTAAAGTGCTTCGATAATCTCTTCATCAAGCAAAGAGTTCAATTTGAAACGTATGCCGCTAGGTTTGCCGGCGTTGTGATTGTTGATTTCATTTTCAATCCGGGCCAAAATTCCACTTCGCAGAGTTTTAGGTGCTACTAACAATCGTGCGTATGTTGTTGATGGCGCGAAACCAGATAATTGATTAAAGAGTTTGGTCAAATCATCACACAAAGAGAAGTCAGCACTTAGTAATCCGAAGTCGTCATAGAACCTTGCAGTCTTTGGATTGTAATTTCCAGTTCCCACGTGACAGTAACGTCTAATTCCACTCGGTTCTTCGCGTACGACTAAAGATAATTTGGCATGAGTTTTAAGACCTAGTAATCCATAGACAACATGGACTCCGGCATCTTCTAACTTGCGCGCCCATCTCATGTTGGCCATTTCATCAAAACGAGCTCTAATTTCAACGACAGCGAGCACTTGTTTTCCAGCTTCTGCAGCTTCAATTAATGCGTTGACGATTGGTGAGTCGCCAGATGTTCGATACAAGGTTTGCTTAATAGCCAATACATGTGGGTCTGCTGTGGCAGATTCTAAAAATCTAACGACTGTGTTTGTAAATGAATCATAAGGATGATGTAAAAGGATTTCACCATGCCTTAAAGCGGCAAAAAATTCCTCTGGCGAATCATCTTCCAATTCCGCAAATTGTGGTGGTGTAGAACTAGAAAAAGGCGCAAACTTTAAATTTGATAATTCGAGATCTGCTATTTGATTTAGACCATTTAAATCCAAGGGTTCTTGATATTTAATGATTTCACTTTCATCAATCTCTAATTCATAAGCCAAATCTGAGAGAACCTTGGAGGGAATATCTAGAGGTACTTCTAGTCGCACCGGTGGTCCAAACCGGCGTTTTTGCAATTCTTTTTCAAGAGTAAGCAAAATATCATCAGTCTCTTCTTCGTCAAGTTCCATATCCTGGTTGCGCGTTAATCTAAAAGTGTAATGAGTTAAAATTTCCATCCCCGGAAATAGTTGACCTAAGTTTTTTCCAATTAAAATTTCAAGTGGGATATATCTATTTTTTGCACCGTCTGCTGTCGCAATAAATCTTGGTAAATTTAATGGAATCTTTACTCTTGCAAAAAACTCCTCTTGGGATTCTGGATTGCGCAGCTGGATTCCGATATTTAGCGACAAACCAGAAATATGTGGGAATGGATGTGCTGGGTCTACGCCAAGTGGTGTTAGTACTGGATAAATTTTGGAAGTAAATAACTCTTGCAGGTAAACAATTTCACTTTCAGATAAATCTTCCCACGTTAAAAAATTTACACCAATTTTTGATAACTCTGGTATCAACTCTTCGTGAAAACATTTTGATTGTCTCTCGACTAATTCGTGAGTGCGATTCAATACAACTTTCATCTGCTCTCTAGGGGCGTACCCAGCGGAATTTACATTTGCAACACCGGCTTCAATTTTTCGTTTCAAGGAAGCTACTCGAACCATAAAGAACTCATCAAGATTTGAAGTAAAAATGGCTAAGAACCTGATTCGTTCAAGCAGCGGAATTTCTTTATCTTCAGCCATTTCAAGAACTCGCTGATTAAAATCTAGCCAACTTAACTCGCGATCGGTAAATCGGCTCGTAACTGGATTGGACACCCGCCAATCTTGCCTGAAATGGGTGAACAGCAGGTAAAAAGCCGAAGTGCTGACTCTGAACAGCGCCAACAAGCACGCTCATTCTCATGCTTAAAGCCTTCTTAAAGCACAGTTAAAGCACTCCGGATATGAGCCTAAAGGGCACTGAAAACCTTTGGAACCAAAGCTCTAAACGCCATTCCGCGATGGCTTATCTGATCTTTGAGAGCAGGAACCATTTGCGCCGTAGTTATCTCAAAACCATCCGGGATGAAAATTGGATCGTAACCAAAACCAGATTCGCCGATTGGAGTAGTAGTTAATCTCCCAATCAATTTTTCCTCTACAACTAATTCAAATCCATCTGGTTTTGCAAATGCAGCTGCACAATGAAATGCAGCAGAACGATCCAATACACCTTCCATATTTTTAAGCACTTTGTTTAGGTTTGCTAAATCATCTCCATGTGTTCCGGCATAACGAGCCGAATAAATCCCTGGAGCACCATTCAGTGCATTAACACTTAAACCGCTGTCATCCGCTATGGCCGGCAATCCAGTTGCTTTGGCAACCGCGTGCGCCTTTAACAATGCGTTCCCAATAAAAGAGTCTTCAGTTTCTTCGACATCAGCAAGGTCAGGGAATGAATCAGTGCCAATTAATTCAACTTCAGGCATCACTTCAGCAATAATTCTTTGCAGCTCAACAATTTTTCCTTTATTGCGAGTAGCAAGTACCAATTTCATTTAATGCTCTTTACTTTGCGAGAGCGGTTTTTTGAAATTGTGTTAATTCAGAACATCCCTTGACTGCTAAATCTAAAAGTTGATCAAGAAGCACACGGTCGAAAGGTTCGCGTTCTGCAGTTCCTTGCACTTCAACAAATTTTCCTGATCCTGTGCAAACCACATTCATATCAGTATCAGCACGGACATCTTCTTCATAGCAAAGATCTAGAGTTGGTTTTCCATCAATGATTCCAACGCTAACTGCTGAAATTGAATCTGTAATTGGCGATCCTTTAACTAAACCTTTTCCTTGCGCCCAAGTAATCGCATCAACCAACGCAACATAAGCACCGGTGATTGCTGCGGTGCGCGTTCCCCCATCGGCTTGTAATACATCGCAATCAAGCACAATGGTATTTTCACCAAGAGCTGACATATCAATTATGGAACGCATAGATCTGCCGATTAAACGTGAGATTTCTTGCGTACGTCCTCCCAGTTTTCCTTTAACGCTTTCACGATCTGACCGCGTATTAGTCGCGCGTGGCAACATTGAATACTCTGATGTGACCCAACCTTTTCCTTGCCCAGCCATCCAACGCGGAACACCTGCGGTAAAAGATGCAGCGCAAAGGACGCGCGTTTGCCCAAACTCAACGATGACTGAACCTTCAGCATGATTTAGCCATCCACGCGTAAATTTTATTTCGCGTAGTGCATCGCTGCTTCTTCCATCACTTCTTAGATCAAGTTGGGCCATTTGTACTCTCCTCGTTATCTTTTTTATCTCGTAAATATCTCTTTTAAAGGGTTAAATTCTCAACAGCAGTAACTTCTGGACCAAGAAACCGTCGGGCAAGAGCGGAAAATGTTCGAGTATCACCTGTTGCATAAAACTTATGCTCGGGCGGTCCAGCATTTGCTGCTCTTTCAAGTCCACTTGCTGCCAATGTTCGATAGAGATCTTTTGCAGTTTCTTCAGCACTAGAAACTAATGTCACATCTTCGCCAACCACATAAGAAATAACGCCAGTCAATAACGGATAGTGGGTACATCCAAGAACCAAAGTATCTGTGCCAGCATCAATAATCGGCTGCAAGTAATCCGTAGCAATCTTTAAAATCTCTTGGCCGAAAGTTTCTCCGCGTTCCACGTAAGAAACAAACAATGGACATGCAACGGAAGTAATCTCAAGTTGTGGCGCTGCGGCAAATGCATCTGCATACGCGCGCGAATCAATTGTTGTTTGCGTTCCAATAACTCCAACACGACCATTTCGTGTTGCAGCAACGGCACGACGAACTGCAGGTTGGATTACTTCAATAACTGGAATTGAATATCGCTCACGAGCATCTCGCAACATCGCTGCACTTGCGGTGTTGCATGCAATCACAATTGCTTTAACACCTTGTTCAACTAAATTATCCATAATCTCAAGTGCGAATGCGCGTACTTCAGCCAGTGGCCTTGGACCATAAGGTCCGCGGGCGGTATCTCCGATGTAAAGAATTGGTTCATTTGGAAGTTGATCCAAAATCGCTCGTGCAACAGTTAATCCACCCACTCCTGAGTCAAAGACTCCGATAGGGGCAGCGGTTGCTGGCAGGTTAGGCAGATTTGGCACAGGTCTGAGCCTACGCCCAGAGTTGTCCATCTAGGCGCTCTTGCGCAGTATCAATATCTTCGTGGTAAACGCCGGTCGATAAGTATTTCCAACCCGCATCACAAAGAATGAAGGCGATATCTGCATCAACTCCTGCGGCAACGCACTCTTTTCCGATTGCAATAGCCGCATGCAAAATGGCACCCGTAGAGATTCCGGCGAAAATTCCTTCAACATCTAATAACTCGCGTACTCGCTTTACAGAGTCTTCGGCTCCAACAGAGAAACGTCGGGTTATTACTGATGCATCGTAGAGCTCAGGAACAAAGCCTTCATCGATGTTTCGCAATCCATAAACTAATTCACCATAACGAGGTTCTGCAGCGACAATAGAAATATCTGGTTTGTGTTCACGCAAGTAACGACCAGCACCCATCAAAGTTCCAGTTGTTCCAAGGCCGGCAATAAAATGTGTAACCGTTGGCAAATCTTCTAAAATTTCTGGACCAGTTGAGTTGTAATGTGCATCAGCATTTGCTTGATTGCCATACTGATACAAGAAAACCCAATCAGGATTTTTCGCGATTAACTCTTTGGCAACGCGAACTGCTTCATTTGATCCACCAGCAGCAGGTGAAGCGATTATTTTTGCGCCCCACATCTCAAGAAGTTGGCGGCGTTCGGCTGAAGTATTTTCTGGCATCACACAAATTAATTTGTATCCACGAACTTTTGAAATCATTGCTAAGGAAATTCCAGTATTGCCAGATGTAGGTTCCAAAATAGTGGCACCTGGTTTTAGTGAGCCATCTCGCTCAGCAGCCTCAATCATCGAAAGTGCAGCACGATCTTTAACTGAGCCAGTTGGATTGCGATCTTCCATTTTTGCCCATAAGCGAACTTTTGGTGATGGGGATAATTTCGGCAATCCAATTAATGGAGTGTGGCCGACTGAATCAGCTAGCGAATCAAAGCGTGCCATCAGGAGTTAGCAACCGCCAGCAACTGCAGGAAGGATTGTGATGCTATCTCCATCCTTAAGTGCTAAATCAAGTCCGCCAATAAATCGAACATCTTCATCATTCACATACAAATTTATAAATCGTCGTAAAGCACCACCATCGAGCAATCGCTCAGCTAAACCGGTGTGGTTGCCATCTAAATCAGATATGACATCACGCAAAGTCGAACCTTGTGCGCTTACTACTTTTGCCCCGCCGGTATATGGGCGCAAAATGGTAGGGATGCGGACTTCTACTGTTGGATTTCCTGAATTGCTCACGTCGTAAGTATCCCCTATCTACTGGGGCTTTGCTAAATCTAAATTAAGTGATTACTACTTCTTCCTCGGTAACAACGCCATCAATGATCCGAAATGAGCGAAATTCGCTCCTACTTGCAATCTCTTCGCGGGTAGAGACGAGGACATAATGCGCACCTGGCTCAGAGGCATAAGCAATATCGGTACGTGATGGATGAGCTTCGGTAGAGGTATGTGAGTGGTAAATAACCACTGGCTCTTCATCCCGATCATCAAATTCAAGGTACAGCCGCAGCAGATCCCCTGACTCAAACTCATAGAAGGTCGGGGAATGGGCAGCGTTAACCATTGGAATGTGTCGTGTGGGCGAATCACTTCCGATTGCTCCGGCAATTACTCCGCAAGCCTCATCTGGATGTGCCGCTTCTGCCTCATCCCATATTTCTGAGACGTGCTTAGCGCTGATATGTAAAACCATGGGTAAAGGATACGGCTTAAATCTAAGAATTTAACTCTGCTTTAACTCTGCTTTAACTCTGCTTTAACTCTGCTTTGACTCTGCTTTATGTCTGGGCCTGTCCAGTGAGTGCGGTTAATAACAATTCCTGAAGCCAGCCCAACCATGCAAATAAATTGTAAAGCGCTCGTTCTGGTTTATCTTCACTCATTTTGCTGTAAACCTCATGAGAGTTTTGGGTAATTTTTAATCGCACGCCAAGAGACAAACGTAAATCATTGATGCCCATAAGCCATGCTTGTATTAATTCCCCTCTTAAAACTATTTGCACTTCTTGGCGTTTATCTAAGCCTGGTGAATTTAAATCAAGTGCATGATCATCAAGTACGCCAATTAAGCAATCGCGAATCGCATGTGCGTGTGTTTTTTTCTTTTCACGTGCACCATCTTCTGTGTAGCGACGAAACTCAGCCGCATCTTTTGGATCTTCATATGCATTTGGTAATAACCTTGCCAAAACTGGATCATCAGGAAGTTCATCATTTGTTGATATGCCAACCATGGCTAATAACGGATCACTACTTTTTCCTTCTTCTTCACTAAGCAACTCAAGTAATTGCTCAGCTAAACTTTTTAGTATCGCGCCTTCGTAATGTGTAAATGCTGCGACTATCGAACCATCTGGATTTCTTGAAAATCCGCTCATGTTCCGCTCCGCTGCAAAGTTGCCCATAGTCCGTACTCATGCAATCTGGCTACATCATGTTCGCATTCTTCGCGGGTTCCTGAATTCACAACAGCTTTTCCTTCATTATGAATTTTCATCATTAATTCAGTTGCCTTTTCATGGCTATACCCAAATAAAACCATGAGCACGTGAGTCACATATGTCATCAAATTAACTGGGTCATCCCAAACTATTGTGATCCATGGGCTATCGGTACTTAACGCGGCGAGCGCACTATCTTCTTCTACCTCTGCTGGTGAAATCGCCATAGCTAACTATCTACCTCTATCTTCACTTACCCGCACTTATCGAATCAAAACTGTGAACTCTTCACTTACCTTACCCAGTAAGCGAGTTGAAGGTGCGGTAGTGATCCGGTATTTATGAAAGCCTCGAGCAGTGCTGGTGGTATTGAAGAGCACGCTCTCAGTTGGGACTCCCAGAGTTACCTGATCAATTTGAGTCCATTTACCTTTTACAAATTCTTCTAGATTAAAAATTCCTTCGTTTGGTATAGCTCTAACAGAAATTGGGAATTGGGCCCCCGCCTTTGCAACTGTTGGAGCGTTGATTTCTAATAGAGGTTTAACTGAAATCAGCATTTCATTGCTCGTGGCCGATAAACGTTCCCAACTGCCGGGTGAGCTCGCTCTTAATCTCATATTGCGACCTAAAATTAAATCCCATTCTGCAACACCAGTTACTGAGGTTGTGGCCTCGCCGATTTTTTTCCACTCGACCTCATCCTCACCACGTGCCTCAATCGATATTGGTAATCCAGCAGCGGGTCTCTTGTCTGAGAGAGTAAACAAAGCTGAAATCCTCGATTTATCTGCGTATGAATTCTCACTCTTATTGCTTGCCAAAGAAGCAATGATTACATCCGGGGAGATGCTCTTCGCATATTCACGAAGTGCTGGCATTGTTTCTGCATCTTCTTGACCAAGTGTCCATTGAGTTAAGCCCGCTAATTTATATTTGGCGACTAACTCCATCCGCGCTAAATAAGCTCTGCTGTTTTGATACCAAACGACTCTGGTCGCTGTGCAAGAGGCAGTTCCCTCGTTGTAAGTTTTTTGGTAAGTAAAAGTTATTTCACCCATTTTTTCTGAGTAGGTCGGTGTTGCGCCGTATGTACTTGCTAAGCCAATGCCTTTATTTGCTGGCACTACTGCAGCCTTCGCAGTGGTCTTAATTAAATTTGCATAAGTGGATGGACACTTCCCAGTGACTTTAGTAATCCAATCGCGTCCATAACCCGGCACGCCTAACCAAATCTTAGATGGAGACATTAACGTTGCCGCATAAGCAACTGTTGCTTCGGTCCATTCCAATGGACCGATCGGACCAGGTTTTGAAATCGAGTAGTCATAAGTCATTATTCGTAAGCGATCAACGTAGGGCGCTGTCTCTGGCCAGTTATAAACCCAATAAGAACCTTTGCGTTTTGTCACCGGATCAAATACAACCGGTGTTGTCATCGAGAGAATTTTTCCATTTGCATGTAGCAACTCTGAAAGCTCCTTGATAAACAAGACCCAATTTGGTGAAGTCTTTGCCCAGGAAGATGTTCCATCAGAAAACGCAAAACCTTCGAAATCTAAATCAATCCCATCGTAGTTATTTGTTAAAACTAATTTTGTAATTGTGTTAACAACCTGTGAACGCGTTGATGGTTTTGCAAGTAATCCTGCTAAAACTAATTTTTTAGTTCCGTCCGTAATTGCTGGAATAATTTTCAATCCATTTGCTCGTAATAAATCTAATTGCGTCTTCATTGGAATTGTTAACTTTGCACTTGCATACTGATCTTTGATTCCTGTTGCGCTTGTGAGTGAATACCAAAATGGCGAGACTTCACTCATTAAATCTTTATTTGCCAAGATCGCAGCCATTGAATTTTTTACACTGTAGTACGGCATCCAACCGGTAAGTACTTTTCGTGGGAGTTTTTCTTCATCCGCATTTGCAACAGCAATCGGTAAAATCGCACCGGTCAAAATCAAAGTCAACGCAACCGCTATAAAAGATTGAGTCGATGTGAATTTACGCTTCATGGTAGGCAAATTATCTATTCATAACCATTTATAAGAGGCTAATTAGAGCAAATGAAACTAGGTGTCAGATTTTCCCGAATCTGCAGGTTTCATTTTTGAGTGCAACTCTTTACATGTGGGGCAAATTGGAAAATTCTGAGGATCGCGGGTTGGAACCCACTTTTTTCCACACAGTGCTCGTACCGATTTTCCAGTTACAGCAGATTCAACGATTTTCCCTTTAGCCACATAATGTGCGAAGCGCTCATGGTCACCATCGCCACCACCATGAGATGTTCGTGGCTCAACCAAAGTATCGCTATCAGTTGAACGCGAAAAAAGCCCCATAGCCTTAATTCTAGGGCAGAACCGAACTTTTTGAACCTACACCTCTGATACTAAAACTCGCGTACCCTTTACGCATGAACTATGAATCCGGTGGCTTAAAGGATCTTGTCAGCACAGATTGCTTATCTCGTGCCGATGTAGAAATGCTGCTGGATACTGCCGCAATTTATGCCAAAGACCCACTGCGTGATTCAAAATTTTTAGCAAACCAAACAGTTGTTATCTACATGAACAAAGCTTCAACGCGGACTCGGCTTGCATCAGAAACTGCTGTAGCTCATCTTGGTGGAACACCAATATTTGTACGTGGCGATGAATTGCAAATCGGTCGAGGTGAAACTTTGCCTGACACTGCAAAAATAATTAGTGGTTTTGCCAAAGCAATGATAATTCGAACCTATGCCCAAAATGATGTCGCCGAATTAGCTAAGCATTCATCTATTCCAATTATTAATGCACTAACCGATGATGATCATCCGACTCAGCTTTTGGCGGATTGGGTAACAATTCGTGAAGTATTTGGAAAAGATGTAACAGGCCGAAAATTTACATATGTAGGTGATGGCAACAATATGGCAAATGCATGGTTATTGATGGGCGCAATTCTTGGAGTTCATGTTGTTGCTGCAACACCAACTGGTGAATGGGCGCCAGATGAGAAAATCGTTGAACGTGCAAAAAAAATTGCATCACAAACGGGCGGAAAAGTTGAAGTAATTCATGATGCAAAAATTGGCGCTACTAACGCTTCTGTTTTATACACCGATGTGTGGATGTCTATGGGAGATTCAGAACTAATAAGAGAAAAAAAGATCAAAGATTTATCGCCTTATGCAATTACGCAAGAGTTAATGTCTTTAACTGCATCTGATGCTGTGTTCATGCACTGCCTGCCAGCTCATCGCGGTGAAGAGGTAAGCGAAGAAGTTATGGATGGCGAAAGATCGATCGTTTGGCGCGAAGCATTTCATCGCAGAACCACTATCCAAGCCTTGCTATTTCATTTAATACGTGGTGATTTAAAGGGCAGTAGCTGGTAATCAGGAGAAATAAGGGTTAGCCCGTTTTGGAGTGGACAGCCTCCCCCGATCTGCAGATAACCTTCTCTCGTGAGTTCACCTAAATTAAAAGTAGTTATTCCGGCTGAAAAACGTGCCGGTGAAGCCCGAGTAGCAACAGTCCCTGATGTCGTCGGAAAGTTGATTCGTGCTGGCGTATCGGTAGAGGTCGAAAGTGGAGCTGGAGATCGTTCGCAGGCAACAGATGAGGATTTCCGCAAAGCAGGTGCAACTGTTTCTGCAACCGTGGATCTTGCTACGGCAGATGTAGTGCTTTCCGTAAATGCACTCGAGCCAGCCGTGCTTGCCAAGTTAAAAAAGGGTGCGCTAACAATCTCTTTCCTTTCACCAACGGGATCTCTTGATTCAATAACCGCAGCCAAGAACGCTGGAGTTACCGCATTTTCACTTGAATTAGTTCCTCGTATCTCGCGTGCGCAATCAATGGATGCCCTTACTTCCCAAGCACTTTGTGCTGGATACCGCGCAGCATTAGTTGCTGCAGAACTTTCACCAAGATTTTTCCCATTGTTGATGACTGCAGCCGGAACTGTTACTCCTGCAAATGTAGTTGTCTTAGGTGCAGGTGTTGCTGGATTACAAGCGATCGCGACAGCGCGCAGATTAGGCGCCGTAGTTTCTGCATACGATGTGCGTCCATCATCAGCTGATGAAGTTCGCTCGATGGGTGCAACATTTATAGATTTGCAATTAGAAGTACTTGAAGGTGCCGGTGGATATGCCCGCGAAATGACCGAAGACCGCGCAGCCAAGCAACGTGAATTACTAACTCCATTTATTGCAGCTGCAGATGTACTTATTACTACCGCTGCAGTTCCAGGTAGACCAGCACCAAGACTGGTAACCGCGGAAATGGTTAAAGCGATGAAGGCCGGTTCTGTAATCGTCGATCTTGCTGCAGAGACTGGTGGCAACGTCGAAGGTGCAAAACCTGGCGAAATTGTTGAAGTAGATGGTGTTCGTTTGTGGGGTGGCAAAGATGTTCCAAGCCAACTTCCCTTTCATGCTTCTCAACTTTTTTCACGCAACTGCCTAAATCTTTTGATGTTGATGATTAAGACCGAAGAAGGAAATACTTCGATTGCTCTTGATTTCGAAGATGAAATTATCGCGGGTAGCGCAATTACACATGCTGGTGAAATTAGGCATGAGGGTGCACGAAACGCAATAACTGGCGCAGGAAAGAACTAGGGGGCCAAAATGAGTAATGGAATTGCGCTAATTTCGATTTTCACACTGGCGGTATTTGTGGGTTTTGAAGTCGTTTCAAAAGTTTCCTCTACATTGCACACGCCACTTATGAGTGGTGCAAATGCTATTCACGGTGTGATTTTGGTTGGTGCAATTATTGTTGCATCACACAGCACAAATAATTTAGAACTTTGGTTATCTCTCATCGCAATTGTTCTTGCCACCATAAATATGGTTGGTGGATTCGTAGTTACGGACCGAATGTTAGAAATGTTCAAAACTAAGAAGAGTCCTAAAGTCGATGCAGCAGCTAAGGGTGACAAATGAGCCGCGATATTTATGACTTAATCGGCTTAGCCGCAGCAGCCTGTTTTATCCTCGCACTTAAAGGCTTGTCCCACCCTCGCACTGCTCGACGCGGCAATCTAATTGGCGCACTCGGCGCAACAATTGCGACTCTGGTTGTCTTCTTTTACGCAGAAACTGGAAGTTCGCTTCCGCTCAAGCACCTCCCTGAGATTTTGATTGCAATTGTTCTTGGTTTATTGATTGGTGTTCCAGCAGCACGAAAAGTTCAATTAACTCAGATGCCACAACTCGTAGCGCTATTTAATGGTGTTGGTGGTGGCGCAGCAGCACTTGTGGCCATCGTTGAGTACTTAAAACTAGGTGGCGAAGCAACTAAGAGCGGTAGTGACATTTCAATTCCGATCTTGATTGCAACTGTGTTCACAGTCATCGTAGGAACTGTTTCATTCACTGGATCTATCGTTACATTTTTAAAGTTGCAAGAATTAATGACAACGCGCCCAGTTGTATTCCCTGGTGGACGTTTTGTTATTGCTGCAAATTTAGCGGCAGTACTTGTTTGCGGTGGATGGGTAGTTAATTCTGCAGATACCACTTCCGTGCTTGTGCTGATGGGCTTGTCTGCAATCTTTGGTGTGCTATTCGTACTCCCAGTTGGTGGCGCAGATGTTCCAATTGTTATCTCATTATTAAATGCTTTTACAGGTTTAACTGTTGCCGCAAGCGGTTACGTATTGCAAGCAACATTATTGATTGTCGCCGGAACTCTCGTTGGTGCATCCGGAACAATCCTGACCCGCTTAATGGCTGATGCAATGGGCCGTTCATTATTTGGCACATTGTTTGGTGCATTTACTGCAACTCCACAAGCTGTTGCAGCCGGTGGCGATGTTCGTCCTGTGAAATCAGGCACGCCAGATGACGTTGCAATCTTGCTTAACTATGCCCGCCGCGTCGTCATTGTTCCTGGCTTCGGTTTAGCTGTTGCTCAAGCACAACACACAGTTCGCGAATTAGCAGATCTCTTAACTGCCAAAGGAATTGATGTTGCTTATGGAATTCACCCAGTTGCCGGTCGTATGCCAGGGCATATGAACGTGTTGCTTGCAGAAGCAAATGTTCCTTACGAGCAACTTGTTGAAATGGAAGAGATCAATCCAACATTTGGACAGACAGATGT
>Ga0209297_1000948_pt1 | contig 17264 bp, 17 predicted proteins | sample S_130805_MF_Meta_FD_187322 | JGI IMG/M metagenome (GOLD analysis project Ga0209297, IMG submission 187322) | Freshwater microbial communities from Lake Simoncouche, Canada to study carbon cycling - S_130805_MF_MetaG (SPAdes) (version 2) | ecosystem: Environmental > Aquatic > Freshwater > Lake ... | reverse complement strand
CTGCAAACACGGAAACTGGGTCGCCTGCTCGTCTGCTCGAAATAATGTGCGGAACTTTTTGCCCACTCACTTGTTCGGCGATGCTGATTACTTCGAGCACTGATGTAGCAATGCCGGTGCCTACGTTGCATGCCAAGGTTTTGCCGCCACCGTTGAGATAGTCGAGTGCCTTGATGTGTGCAGCAGCCAAGTCTTCGACGTGGATGTAGTCGCGTGTGCAGGTGCCATCGGGAGTTGGATAATCGTTGCCAAATACATTGAGTGGTCCACTAAATCCGAGCAGTGCTTTCATCACGAGTGGCACCAGGTTTTGCGACATCGACCAGTCTTCGCCAATGGATGCATCGGCACTTGCACCAGCCGCATTGAAGTAGCGCAGACTTACCGAACGTAAGCCGATTGATTCGCATGATGACAAAAACTTTTCTACGATTGCTTTGGTTTCGGCATACACACTCTCGGGTCGTAGTGGTGCGTCCTCGGTGACAGGCACATGATCGGGGTTGCCGTAAACCGCCGCTGACGAAGAAAAGACAATCTTTTCAACACCATTGGCCATGAGTGCGCGCACAAGTGCGATCGTGCCAGCAACGTTGTTGTTGTAGTAACGCAATGGTTGCTCCATTGACTCACCGACTGCTTTGTAGGCAGCAAAGTGGATGACTTCGGAAACTTCAAACTTGCGACATACCTTGTCGATGATCTTTGCGTCGGTGATGTTGCCCTCAACGAATGGAACGCTGCCAACCCGACTTTTGTGACCAAGCTCAAGCGAATCGAGCACGACGACATCTCGACCTTGAGCAACGAGTGCACGCACGGTGTGCGATCCGATGTAGCCAGCGCCACCGGTGACAAGAACGGTCATGCAATAACCCTAACGACGGGGACGGTCTTGTTTATCAACATCTTGCGCCCGTTGCATCTGCTTGAAGCCACGCACTTTAAGTAGGGATGCTTGTGAGTGAATGTCGGCAACCGATCGTGGTTTGGCATCGCTAAACACACCAGCGGCCTTTTTCCATCCGGAAGGGCGAACTCCAAATGTTTTCCCAAGTAGAGCGATAAAGATCTCAGTTTTTTCTTCGCCATAGCCGGGTAATTGTCGAAGTCGCTTGCGTAATTCCTCTGCATCTTCAAGCTTCTTCCAGACGTTTGATCCTTTGCCTTTGTATTCGGCATCAAGGATCACGCACATTTGATGAATCCGTTTTGCCATTGATGCTGGAAATCGGTGAATGGCAGGTTTCTCGCAGCAAATCGAAACGAACTTGTCTTCTTGTATTGCTGCAATCTTTGATGCATCGCAATGACCGAGTCTTTGTTTAATCGTGTATGGACCAGTGAACGCCCACTCCATGGGCACTTGCTGATCGAGCAGCATTCCAATAAGCAATGCTGTTCCGTTGCTGTTGAGCAATGCGTCGGCCTTTGGGATGCCCGTGATGTACAGAGCGCGAGTTGGGGAAGATGATGTAGTTGCAGCCATAGCTACAAGTATCGCTTATGAATAGAGCGGGCTGATGCCTTCTGGGTCGATTGCATATGAGGTGATTGCCGCTTGCACCACGTCTGATTTGATAGTGCCGGCCAAAGCAAGTTGGTGCAAGACCGTGACAACCACCTGGGACATGTCGACTTCGAAGTGTTTGCGCAATGCTTCTCGGGTGTCGCTGCGACCCATTCCGTCGGTGCCGAGTGGCGTGAATGATCGGCCTGGGATAAACCTTGCAACCTGCTCGGGCACTGCGCGCATAAAGTCGGTGACCGCGACAATTGGGCTGAATGGATTTGGTGTGTCGCTGAGCAAACGGGTCACGAGCGGCTGGCGTGGTGCATCTAAAGGATGCAGTTTGTTCCAACGCTCAACTTCTAGTGCTTCTTCACGCAATGTTTTGTATGAAGTAGCAGACCACAAGTCGATGCCGACATCATATTTCTCGAGTAGTTCTGCGGCTGCTGCTCGGGCTGCACCTTGAGCAGCGCCCGAAAATAAAATTGTTGCGCGGTGCTTGCCGCCGGTGGCTTCTTGCCACTTGTAGAGACCCTGCACGATGTCGGCTTCAATTGCTGGCGACACTGGTCGCGCTGGCATTTGATAATTCTCGTTGTACAACGTGATGTAATAAAAAATATCTTCAGGTGCATCGCCGTACATGCGGTTGAGACCGTTTTTCACAATCGCGGCTACTTCATATGCAAATGCGGGGTCATATGCCTGGCAGAAGGGAACTGTGCTCGCGAGCAACAGGCTGTGTCCGTCTTGATGTTGCAAACCTTCGCCCATGAGTGTCGTGCGACCAGCAGTTGCGCCAAGCAAAAATCCACGTGTGCGTGCATCGGCTGCTTGCCAAATGAGATCGCCTACGCGCTGAAAGCCAAACATGGAATAGAACGTGTAGAACGGAACCATTGGTACGCCACGCGTTGCGTAACTAGTGCCTGCTGCAATAAAACTGGCCATACTGCCAGCCTCGGTGATGCCCTCTTCAAGAATTTGACCCGATGTTGACTCGGCGTAGCTCAGCAACAGCGCGTGATCAACAGGCTCATATTTTTGGCCCTGTGATGCGTAGATCTTGAGTTCGCGGAAGAGCGAATCCATTCCAAATGTGCGGGCTTCATCGGGGATGATCGGCACGACACGCGCACCAAAATCTTTGTCACGAGCCATGTTGCGCAATAGGCGAGTAAAGACCATGGTGGTGCTCACCGCTTGCTCGCCACTACCAGAGTCAAACTCGCTAAACGCTTCAGCGCTGGGCAATACAAGTGGCTTGCGCGCAGTGGTGGTGCGCTTTGGTACCGAGCCACCAAGTGCGCGACGACGTTCCATCATGTATTGGTATTCGACACTGTCCTCGGCAGGGCGGAAATACGGTGGATCATCACCGCTGAGTGCTGAGTCTGGGATCTCGTCATTGAGGTGCAGAGTGTCGCGCAAAGTACGCAACTGTTCATCGGTCATTTTTTTGATCTGATGCGTGGCATTACGACCTTCAATCTCGTGACCGAGTGTCCAACCCTTTACTGTTTTGCACAAAATGGCTGTGGGCCTGCCCGAACCAATGTTTTCACTCGCTGCTTTGAACGCGGCAAACAACTTGCGATAGTCGTGCCCGCCACGGGGGAGCATCTCGAGTTCTTCATCGCTCAGGTGCGAGACCATCTCGCGCAATCGTGGGTCTGGACCAAAGAAGTTTTCGCGAATGTAATTGCCGTTTTCAATGATGTAGCGCTGAAATTCGCCATCGACAGTGTTGTTCATCTTGTTGAGCAACACACCAGTCGTATCGCGGGCGAGTAGTTCATCCCACTTCGAACCCCATATAACTTTGATCACGTTCCAGCCTGCGCCACGAAACACCGCTTCGAGTTCTTGAATGATTTTTCCATTGCCCCGCACCGGACCATCGAGTCGTTGCAAGTTGCAGTTGACAACAAACGTGAGGTTGTCGAGTTGCTCACGCGCTGCAAGCGAGATTGATCCGAGTGTTTCTGGCTCGTCGCATTCTCCGTCGCCCAAAAAAGCCCACACCCGACTATTGGAAGTGTCATCGAGTTGACGGTTTTGCAGGTAGCGATTAAATCTGGCGTGATACAAAGCGGTGAGTGGTCCCAGGCCCATTGAGACCGTTGGAAACTCCCAAAACTCTGGCATCAGTCGTGGATGCGGATAACTCGAGAGACCTTCGCCATTGCGGCCGATCTCACGCCTGAAATGATCGAGGTCGTCTTCGTCTAAACGGCGCTCAATAAATGCTCTGGCATAGACACCAGGTGCTGCGTGACCTTGAAAATAAATGTGATCACCAGGAGTGCCGCTGTCTTTGCCGCGAAAGAAGTGATTGAAACCAACTTCGTACAAACTTGCCGACGATGCAAATGTAGAGAGGTGACCGCCGATGCCTTCGGCGTTGGTGTTGGCGCGCACCACCATGACTGCTGCATTCCAGCGGATGTATGCGCGGATGCGTCGCTCGATGTGTTCGTCGCCTGGAAACCACGGCTCTTGTTCGCGAGGAATGCTGTTGACATACGGAGTCGAAACTGTTGCGGGAAAACTCACTTGTGATTCGCGTGCGCGCTCGAGCAGTCGAGACAACAAATATCTTGCGCGCGTTTTGCCTTGCACATCAACGACGGCGTCAAGCGAGTCGAGCCACTCCGCAGTTTCACCCGGGTCGGTATCGGGCAACTGGTGCATCGAACCGTCAAAGATCATTTGCTCATTCTCGCAGACTTACTGGTGGGTACCTGCCGAACGGCTTCAGATCAGCAAGTATCTAGGGCGTGATTGTTATCTACACCGACGGAGCATGTTCGGGAAACCCAGGCCCTGGTGGCTGGGCGTGGGCAACATTTCCAACAGGTGAACCTTGTGCAACGGGTGGCGAAACTCATACGACAAATCAACGTATGGAATTGATGGCAGCGTTGGAAGCATTGCGCGCGCACGCCGATCATGCCGGTCCAATCGAAATTCGTTCTGACAGCACCTATGTGGTGCATTGTTTTCGAGACTCGTGGTGGGTTGGTTGGCAAAAACGTGGATGGAAAAATTCACAGCGTCAGCCCGTTGCCAACCGTGATATTTGGGAGCCGCTGATAGATGCAGTAAATAAGCGCGGTGATGTCACCTTTACGTGGGTCAAGGCGCATAATGGCGAGCCAATGAATGAGCATGTAGACGCACTTGCTGTGGCGGCATCGCTTGGCTTTGCTTGACGCATACCAACTTGCGTAGAGTTGCACCTCATGGAACTCAACGGAGCAAGCGCAATAGTCACAGGTGGAGCATCAGGAATTGGTGAGGCATGCGTTCGCTTGCTTGCCAAGCGTGGTGCCAAAGTTGTTATCGCCGACATTCAAGAAGAAAAAGGTCAGGCGCTAGCAAAAGAAGTTGGCGGAGCGTATTGCAAAGTTGATGTGACTAACACACAAGACATCATCAACGCTGCAGAGATGGCCAAGTCGATGGGACCAATTCGCGCACTTGTCAACTCGGCTGGCATTGGTTGGGCACAACGCACCGTGGGCAAAGATGGCTCATACGAGTCGGCCGCCAACCTTGACGCATTCAAAAAAGTTGTAGCAATCAACTTGGTCGGCACGTTTGACTGCATTCGCATTATTGGCACTGCAATGAGCACAAACGAACCACTTGAAAACGGCGAGCGTGGTTCAATCTGCAACATGGCATCAGTCGCTGCATTCGACGGACAAATTGGCCAAGCCTCGTACTCGGCATCTAAGGGTGGAGTGGTAGGTATGACATTGCCGATCGCTCGTGACCTTTCGGCCATCGGTATTCGCGTCAACACCGTTGCACCAGGTCTTATTGACACACCGATTTATGGTCAGGGCGAAAACAGCGAACTCTTTAAACAAAATTTGCAAAAGGGTGTTCTCTTCCCACAGCGACTTGGTTATCCAGAAGAACTTGCGAGCATGGTGGTGGAGTGCATCACCAACAGCTACATGAATGCCGAGACGATTCGCGTCGACGGTGGCATTCGCATGACGCCTAAGTGATCTGATGTTGAGCGCTCGGTAATGAGCGTGCAATCATGACTCACGTACTGCATCAACATCCGTTTACGCCCTACGACGAGTTGCCCATAAATGACTTCACCTCGTTTAAGGCGTTACCGATACCCGATGCGATTCTTCCGGTGGAGATGACCAATGAGTTTCGCCATCGTGTGGGAACACGCCCGCTTGATGTTGCGCAGTGGCTACCAAGTGATGAAGAGACCGAGCCGACGATCGCTATGAAACGAGAATTACTTCACGCTCGGCGCGACGAAGTGGTTTCACTGCATCCAGGTGGCGAAGCAGTTGCGCAAGAAGCAGCACAATTGGTAGCTGATTTTGTTGGTATGAACCTGCAGTCAACAGGTATCGACGCGCTTGTCGAAGCAGCACTGATGGTTGCCGACGACTTGGTAGTCATGAACCAAGTCGTTGTTGCCGGTGTGGTGTGCTCGCCAAGCCGATGGAGGTTGAGCTCTAAGTTGGGACAAGACATGCTGGCCGTGCATCGACCTGTCGCAAGATATGCAGAGCAAGTGGGCAGTGCGGTGGATACAACAATGGCAAGGCTGAAGGCCGACCAACCCATGGTTCGGTCTAATTGGACGATCGAAGATCACTGCGCATTGTTTCAACCCGTTGGCCCCAGTGCGCCGCTTTTGAGTGACCCATCACAACTGTGGGTGCGCATGGAAAGACAGACGCTTCGGGCTCTGCCACTCAGTGGCGGGTCATTGTTTACGATTCGTACCTATCAGCAACCGATCACGCAGTACGTTGCGAGAGGCGCCGACAAGGCACGAACCTTGCACTCGTTGATACAGCGTCTTCCAGATGATGTGGCTAAATACAAATCACTGTTGCATTACCGCGAATCGCTGTTGGCTTGGCTTGAGAGTTATATCTAACTCACTGCGCAAGAATCAGGTGGTGTAGTCGGCGTTGATGCGCACATAACCATCGGTGAGATCGCAGCCCCACACAGTTGCATCGCTCGTGCCAGTAGCCAGGCTGACATGAATGCGCACATCTTTTCCACGCATGTAGTTGCTCAAGTTGGCAAGACCTTCGGCGTCAACTTGGGTGGGGTACACCTCTTGCAAGCCAAACCGAATCACCACATTGTCTTGATTTACATCTAGATATTGACTGCACTTGCCAACCGCCATTGCAACTCGACCCCAATTTGGGTCTGCACCGTGCACCGCAGTCTTTACAAGGGGAGAGTTGACGATTGCCTTGGCAACTGTTTTGGCCTGATCACGATCTTTCGCAGCATCAACGTGAACCTCAATAAGTTTTTCGGCACCTTCGCCGTCGCGCGCTACTTGTTTGGTGAGCGATAGCGCAACTTCGTATAACGCCTGCTCAAATGCGACAAGGTCAACGACGCCGGCAGCACCGCTCGCCATCACAATTGCTGTATCGCTCGTAGAAGTATCGGTATCTACCGAAACGCAATTGAATGTTTGATTGATGACTTTGCGAAACACACGGTCGAGATCGGCTGGCGCAATGAGTGCGTCGGTAAAAATCATGGTGATCAGCGTTGCCATGTTTGGCTCGATCATGCCAACACCTTTTGCTACGCCAACGACGCGCGAACTCGAGCCGCTCACTGTGGCTTGCGCAACCTTGGAAACGGTGTCTGTCGTCATGATTCCTCGTGCCACAGCATCTGCCGAAGTTTCGGAGCAAGGCTGAGGGATGGACGTAAGGCCCATACGAACATTGTTCATTGGGTACTGACGGCCAATCACGCCTGTCGAAGCAATGAGTACTTCTGTGGTGGCGCAATTGAGAGTTGACGCAACGTTGGCAACAATTTCACGGGCATTTGCCATCCCCTCTGCACCAGTTGCGACGTTGGCATTTTTGGAGATCACTACCACGGCGCGAGCAGAAAGATTGGCGATGTGCTCGCGACTCACTACGACACTTGGGCCAGCAAAACGACTTTGTGTAAACACGCCAGCAGCCGAGCAAGCACCGTCGGCAACTACGAGCGTGAAGTCGTCGGTTGTGTCCTTGATGCCAATGTTTGCTACATGGGAACGAAACCCGAGTGGAAGCTGAGCTGTCATGATCGGCGTCGCGCTACTTACTAAGCGGCGAAGTGTTTCTCAAGATTTTCAAGAGTCTTGATCATGAACTTCTCATTGCTTTTCATTGAACCTCTGAGCTTGAGAATCAGAATTGACTTGCTTCCGTTGTAATCAAATTGCTCAACAACTTTTGTACCGCCATCAACAGGTTCAAGGGTGTAGCGCCAAATGTGACCACCAAAATGTTGCCAGGCAATGCATCGATTTTCTTCAAACTCAACAACAGTGTTGGTCATCTTGTACGGAACGCCAATCTTCATATCCATCGTAAACTTTGCACCGAGTGATAGGCGCGGTGGGGCAGAAACCTGTGCAGCCTTGACACTTCCTGATCCATCAATCTTTGAATGTTGACGCGGATCTGCGAGAACTTCAAAAATATGTCCAGGGGCTGCTGGCACAAAGCGCTCAACTGAAACTATTTTGGTTTTTGTGTCGTGAGTCATTTGATCAGGTTAGGCGAGCGAACGGACTACTGCCTCGCCACATCGTCGGCCCGAATACAGAGCGCCTTGGATGGAGCCCGTGTCGCGATGGTCGCCGCACACAAATCGTCCGTCTCCAAGTGAGACACGCTGCTTGGGCGAGAATGGCGCGGATTGCACAGGACCTCCGTGACTAATCGCGTAGGTGCGCAAATGTTTCCATGTGTCAACTTGTGGCCCCCACCATTCGCGCAATTGTTGTCGAGCAAGTTGCTCAAGATTTCCAGAGATCACACCAGGTAGCGCTACGGCAATGAGGTGTTTGCCAGGCGGTGCGTATGACGGCGCGACATTGCTGATAATTGCGACATTGAGCACAGGGCCTTTGCCGGAGCCATCGAGGATGACATATTTCTTGTCGTTTGGTGGAGTGTCGGCTGAAAAATATACGCAGCCAGCAGTGCGGGATTGAACGGGTGGCAAATTGAGCAAGATTGATGCACTTGGGCCGTCGGTAGCGACCACAACAGCACGTGCTGCAATGCGTTCGCCAGTGCGCAGAGTGACCATCGTTCCGTCAAGCGATTCGACAGGTGAATTGAGGTAGATGGTGTTGGGGTGCAGGCGGGATGCAAGTTGCTCGGGAAGAGCCTGCATGCCGTGTGCTGGCAACACGCTTTGGCCTTCGCTCAGTGAGCGAAAAATAATGTCGAACATGCGTCGCGATGTGGCCAATTGTGGATCCAGTTGGACGCCGCCAAAGAGTGGTTTGAAGAACGTCTCAATCATGCGGTGCGAAAAACCTGCGCTGCGAAGTGCATCGAGTGTCGACATGTCTGCATTGCGCAATAATTTGGGAGCAACACCGCGCAACACGCGCAATCGCAACAGCACGATGCGCAATTTGTCGATCACTGTGCCGATCGGGGCAAATGTGGTGGCAAGCAGTGTTGAAGGTTTGCGAAATGGATCAGAGACAACATGGCCTTTTCCACCACCACCATTTTTTGACTGGATCCAGACAAATGCACCGGGGTCGAACGCTTGCAGGTCGAGCGCATTCATGTCGACTTGTGTAGCGAGCTCTGGATACGCAGTGAGCAAGACTTGGAATCCGCGATCGAGTAAGAACCCATCTACGTTGTCGGTGCGCACGCGTCCACCAACCGCATCTGAAGATTCGACAATCACAACACTCAATCCACTCTGTTGAATCTGTCGTGCAGCAGCCAGACCAGACAGACCAGCGCCGATCACGACCACATCAACTTGTGTGGGTAGCGTCATAATTTTTTGACTTTTTAACTATTTTTTGAGCAATGCGCGCAGTGCTACTTCAAGTGTTGGATGCACGAATTGGTAACCGCTGGCATTGAGCGCCGCAGGGATAACTCGTTGTCCTGTAAATAGCAATGCGTCAGCAAGCTCTCCACCAAGTATTGCTTTTGGTGCAAACGGCGGGATTGGAAGAAAAGCTGGGCGCTTCACTACGCGTGCGAGCGTGCTGGTGAACTCTGCGTTAGTGACAGGGTTTGGCGCAGTCAGGTTGACCGCGCCGCTCACGTTGGCGGTCAGCAAGTGTTCGATCGCACCGACTTCGTCATCAATCGAGATCCAACTCTGCCACTGCTTGCCATTGCCAAACTTGCCTCCAAGGCCAAGTTGGAAGAGTGGCAATTGCTTTTTAAGCGCCCCACCTTTGGTCGTCAGCACAATGCCTGTACGCAACAACACAGTGCGGATGCCGGCGTCGGATGCAGGCTTTGCCTCATGCTCCCATTGCTCGCAAACGTCGGCAAGAAAACTTGTGCCATGGGTGCTGACTTCGGTGAGATGCTCTTCGCCGCGCGGACCGTAGATACCAATTGCCGAACCAGACAAGAACACTGAAGGCTTGCGGTTCATTTTGGCAATGGTGTTTGCAATCAAACTTGTGGTGATCGTGCGGCTTTCCAAAATTTCGCGCTTGTATGACGATGTCCATCGCTTGTCACCGATGCCTGCACCCGACAGATGGATCACTGCGTCAGTTCCCTCAAGGGCGGATGAATCGAGAACGCCAGATTTTGGGTCCCACATGATTTCGCCAGTGCTGGCAGCACGACGAACAAGGCGCACAACGTCGTGACCGTGGTTTTGCAACTGCGCAACAAGTTGTTTGCCGATGAGCCCACTGGCTCCAGAGATAACAATTTTCATGTATTCAGACTACGCAAAAAATTAAGGAATAACGATAGGTACCGATGTGACAACTGTATTTGGCCTAAACAATAAACGGGCCTTGATGGCAAGTGCCGATTGGTTGTGGAGCCACTGGGATCGCACACTGGTAACGAACTCGGGGATGATGACCGTAATGAGGTCATCGTCGTATTCGGCATCAAGTTCATTAATGCGGTTGAGGATCGGTTCGGTGAGATCGCGATATTCGGACGTAACTGTCTGAAGCTCGACGTCGGACAGATTGAATTTCACCCACGCTTCGTCAATCTTTTGACGATCTTCAGCAGTCTCAATTACCGAGATGGCAATCAGTCGGTCAGGACGCAAACTCTGTGCGTAGCGGACCGCCTGCATCGTTCCTTGATTGACCGAGCCAACCAGCACGATGACGAAGTGTGTGTGGAATGGAGCAACGTAGTCTTCGCTTGGAAGCAAGAATGATCTGACGCGTGTGTAGTGACGGTGGATGCCCTTAAAGCCAATCATCATGATCGGAATCAAGATTGCAGGAATCCATGCACCATCGGTGAATTTCACAACAACGAAAATGCCTGCAACGAAAAAAGTGGTAATTGATCCAACCGCGTTAACCGCCATGTGGATTTTCCATTTTGGCTCACGGTATTTGTAGTGGTGGACCACCATGCCGGCTTGGCTGAGCGTGAAACCAGTAAATACTCCAACCGCGTACAACGGAATCAGTGCGCTGATCTGACCTTTAAATGCGACCAATAGTCCGATTGATGCGAAACTGAGAAAAATTACACCGTTTGAATAGACCAACCTGTCACCGCGATTAGAAAACTGCCGAGGTAGGTAGTTGTCTTTGGCGATGAGCGAAGAAAGTCGTGGAAAGTCGGCATATGAAGTATTTGCTGCCAAGATCAAGATTGCAAACGTCGCAAATTGTGTTGTGTAAAAGAAAATATTTCGTCCACCGTAAACTTGCTCAGCTAATTGAGCCAGCACGGTGTTTGGAATGATGCCTTCATGATCTTTTACCGGCTGAAGATGTTGGGCCAAGATGCTGAGTCCGAAAAAACAGGATCCGAGAATTACCGCCATCCAGATGAGTGTTATGGAAGCATTTTTTGATTCAGGCTTTTTGAATGCGGGTACACCATTAGAAACCGCTTCAACACCCGTGAGTGCGACCGCACCAGATGAAAATGCTTTGAGAAAATAGAAAGCAGTGACGGATCCCTGCATCTCTAAGAGATGTTGTGCCTCGCCGGTGTGTTCGATTGGGGGAAGATGTTGGACAAAGACTCTGTAGAGGCCAACCACGATCAGCGCAATCAGGGAAAGCACGTAGAGGTAGGTCGGTGGAGCAAAAAGTGCACCCGATTCTTTGAGCCCTCGTAGGTTGGCGACCATCATCAACAGCACAAACCCGATGCAGATCTGCACACGGTATGGAGCAAGTCCATTGAATGCCGAAATGATGGCCGCAACTCCACCAGCTACCGAAACGCAGACGGTCAATACATAGTCAATGAGCAGCGATGCCCCGGCAACTAGGCCTGGATATTCGCCAAGATTTTCTTTTGACACTATGTATGAGCCGCCACCGTTTGGGTAAGCAAAAATTGTTTGTCGATAACTGATCACCACGATTGTCAACAGCGCAATGACAATCAGTGAAATAGGAACGAGCATTGAGTAGGCCGCCATGCCCACTGCGCCAAGCGACAAAAAAACGATCAAGATTTCTTCGGTTGCATATGCAGTAGAGGAAATTGCGTCGCTTGCAAAAACTGGAAGAGCAATTTTCTTGCTCAGGCGTTGGTGGGCGTCTTCGGATGTGGGGATCGGTTTACCGATGAGGAACCGCTTAACCGCACTGGATTTAGTTGATGTAGCCATAAGCGATATGAAGCCTGCCACACGAAGGCCTCTTAAGGCGAGTAATTCGCCTACGCTGATTGACTGTCAAGGTAAATAGGAGACCGAAGTGCATGTAGTCATAGTTGGATGTGGGCGAGTTGGATCGACCCTGGGTCGAGAGCTCACCGCTGCTGGTCATACCGTGGCTGTAATCGATCGCAAACCGGAAGCATTTTCAAGACTTGGCGAATCGTTCACAGGTCAGAAAATTACTGGAATTGGTTTTGATCGCGAGGTACTCATTGAAGCTGGAATCGAAAAGGCTGGTGCGCTTGCATCAGTAACCAACGGTGACAACTCAAATATTTTGATCGCCCGAGTTGCGCGAGAAGAGTTTGGAATCGAGCGAGTAGTTGCACGTATCTATGATCCGAAGCGCGCAGAAATTTATGAACGACTTGGAATCGCCACTGTTGCGACAGTTAAGTGGACATCTGAACGGATCTTGCGTCGAATCTTGCCAGAGTTGCCAGCGGTTGAGTGGACAGACCCAAGTGCATCGGTTGTGCTCGTTGAGCGCGAGATGCCGAAACATTTGATTGGGCAGCGAGTCACAACAATTGAGACAGCGTCAGCCCGTGTTGTATCTGTGCGCAGACTTGGTTCAGCGATGATCCCAAATACCGACACGATTATTCAAGAAGGTGATGTTGTGTATGTTGCGGCTGAGATCACTGCACTCAGTCAGTTTGATGCTGGACTTGCATCGACCCAAAACGGAAAGGGTCACTGAACATGAAAGTAGTCATCGCGGGTGGCGGAAGTGTTGGCAGATTTACCGCACAACAACTTGTTGAGTCTGGTCACGAAGTGACGATTATTGAAAGCGATAGAGCAGTCGTTCGCGAGTATGGGCAGTCGAGCACGACAACTGGAGTCAAGTGGCATCAAGGTGATGCATGCGACGTAACCGTGCTTGCTGCGGCCGGAGTAACACTTGCTGATGTTGTTGCTTCGGTAACTGGGGATGACGAAGACAACCTCGTCGTGTCGCTCCTTGCAAAGCAAGAGTTTGGTGTTCCACGCGTTGTTGCTCGTGTGAACAATCCAAATAACTACTGGATGTTCAATGACATGTGGGGCGTAGACGTTTCGGTGTCGACCCCGCACCTCATCACGAGTCTGGTACAGGAAGCGGTAACAGTTGGAGCATTCGTACGTCTTTTGCAACTCAAGGGTGGCAAAGCAGAACTCATTGAGGTCACATTGGCAGAGTCATCGCCCGCCAAAAACAAAGCACTCTCAGAGTTACAGTTTCCACGCAGTGCAACTGTTGTTGCCATTGTGCGCGACGAGCGCGTGATGGTGCCCGACAAAGCAACTGTGTTGCGCGTGGGCGACGAAGTAATGGCGCTGATCTCCGAAGATGCCGAAGCCGCAGTACAAAAAATATTAGTTGGCTAGTCAGCCGTCAGAACAGAAAGTTTATTCTGCCCCGTGCGGCAGCAGTGTGTAGACAGGGTTTAAAAACACTGTGTTGTTGCGTTCTTGATAGGCAACACCTTCAACTGCGATGCATCCACCGTGTTCGATGCCGGCGATGTGGCGACGACCACTGAAGATAACAGTGACCTGACCTGTTCCGTCGTTGATCACAATCTCCATTGATGGGATTCCAGATCTTGGCTTCATCGTCATGCGCTTCACTTCACCGCACACCTTGACCTTCGTGCGCACAGAAACTTCTCCGAGCGGTGTCAAATTGAGGCCGATGAATTTGTCAACGAGACGTTCGGCATCCAATTCTCTGATGCCTTTGTTGGCCGACTTCATCATATTTTTAAGACCCATCAGGATCCCCCCAACTTTTCGAGCATCGCGGTCAAGGTTACTTCGTCCATTGCACCCAAATTTGTTTCGAAAGTTCCGTCCTGTTGGATAAACACCCAAGCAGGTTGATAGGCGACATCAAACTGAGCAAATATCACACCATCGTTATCTTTGATATTTGGAAATGTGAGCTGATGTTTTGTAATGAACTCTTGCATCGATTTGTCGGAGCCATTCCATGCCACGCCAATGATGTTTACTTTGCCTGCAAGTTGTGTGTTTGCCGCCTCGACCGAGGGTGCTTCATAGTTGCATGTGGTTCAACCAGGTGCCCAGAACCACAGTGCAACAGGAGACTTCTGTAATTCGGATTGCAAATTGATTTCGCCACCGCCAACGAGGGTCGCGTTGAAATCAGTCGTTGATGTTGCTGTTGATGTTGATTGTGATTGACTCACCGAGTCGGTTGTCTGAGTGGTCGTGTCGGCTCCACATGAAACGGCGGTGAGAGCAAGAATGGCTATCAACAGTGCTTTGATTGATGCCCGCATGTGACTGATAGTACTCAAACAAACAAAGATGCGCTGATCTAGGCTTGTTGGAGTATGAGTACTCGTAAATTGATTTTGTGGGCGCTGATCTGTGGAGTGGTGATTCTGATCGCGGGCACTGCCAAGTTGTTTCAAACGTCACAAAAACCAGTTGAAGTGCAGTTGCTTGTCTTGGGCGACTCGGTGACGCTTGGCGATATGACCGTGAGTGTGACGGCATTGCGCGACACTGCAGATGGAACGTTGGTGGACGTAACAATGGTTGGGGTTGCTGAGGCTCAAGCAATGGACGGATGGAAGATGCTTGCATCGGGTGAAGTGTCTGATCCGGTGATGTTGCCAGTGGGCGCGGGCACCGAATGCACACTCACCAAACTCACTGAAACGCTTACATGTACCGTTGCATTCCCTGTGTCTGAAGGCACGCGCACCGTTGCCTATATACGTGCAGGTGAGCAACGACAATGGGCGACAGCGCCTTGATGCTCAAGCGTTATCGTTAACAATGACGATTCGTTGGAGGTGGTGAGTACGGTCGAGCAATTTGATCTCGTGGTCATTGGTGGTGGCCCAGGTGGCTATGCCGCTGCTTTTTATGGCGCGTCGGCAGGTCTCAATGTTGCGTTGATCGAACGCGACACGATTGGTGGTACATGTTTGAACCGCGGTTGTATTCCGGCCAAAGCCTTTTTGGAAACTGCTGCAGTCAACAGACACGTGATGCACGCTGCGGATTTTGGCATCAATGCCACCGCAACTGGAGTTGACTTTGGTGTTGCACAAAAGCGCAAACAAACAATAGTTAACAATTTAGTAAAAGGTCTTACTGGTCTTACTAAATCTAAAAAAGTTACGTACATTCTTGGCACTGGCTCACTTGGTGCAAACCGCACGGTGAGTGTGCAGTTGTCGGCTGGCGGTACTCAAGAATTGCAAGGTCGCAACATTGTGTTAGCAGCCGGTTCAGTGCCGCGAACGATCCCTGGTTTTAGCGCTGGTGGACCAATCATGACATCAGACGAAGTGCTGATGCTCGACAAAATTCCGGCTCGCATTGCCGTCATTGGTGGCGGTGCAATTGGTTGTGAGTTCGCATCCACATTTGCCGACCTCGGTGCAACGGTGACGATCCTTGAAGGTCTGCCAAAGATCCTTCCTGGTCTCGACCCAGATGTGGCTGCAGTTGTTGTCAAGAGTTTCAAGAAAAAGAACATCGATATTCGTACTGGTGTCAAAGTTAATGGTCACGAACCAAAGGCAAGTGGCGGCACCACGGTGTTGTTTGGTGAGGGTGAGCGACTTGAAGTTGACGCAGTCATCGTGTCGGTTGGTCGCAAACCATTCACTGATCACCTTGGGTTAACTGGCACAGCAGTAAAAGTTACGGATCGTGGGTTCGTCGATGCCGACGGGTTTTGTTTGACGGGTGAACCAGGTGTGTATGCGGTTGGAGACCTCATCAATACTCCGCAACTGGCACACGTTGCTTACGCAGAAGCAATTGTGGCAATCAAGCACATGCTTGGTGAGAAGGTATATCCCGTGATGTATGACAGAGTGCCGTGGGCAATTTATTGTCACCCTGAAGTTGCATGGTCTGGGCCGTCTGAAGAAGAGGCGCGGGCAAAGGGGCATGATGTCGTTGTTGCCAAGCACCAATTTCGAGCAAATAGTCGCGCCATGATCATCGGTGAAGCCGAAGGACTTGTGAAAATCATTGCCAAGAAAAACGCCGATGGTACGGCAGGCCAAGTGCTTGGGGTGCACATGGTTGGTCCGTGGGTTACCGAACAGTTATCGGGTGGTTACTTGGCGGTCAACTGGGAAGCAACAGTGGAAGAAATCTCTGAATTCATCATGCCGCATCCTTCATTGTCAGAGTTATTTGGTGAAACTGTGATGTCGTTGACTGGTCGCAGCATCAATGCCTAAGAAAACTCACGCACTATTACAGGAGAACCATGGCTGACATCACACTTCCACAACTTGGAGAAACGGTCACCGAGGGAACTATTACCAAATGGTTTAAAAAAGTTGGCGACACAGTCGCTGCTGACGAGCCATTGTTTGAAGTCTCAACTGACAAGGTGGATACCGAAGTGCCATCACCAATTTCTGGAACTCTGACTGAGATTCGGGTTGCTGAAGGTGACACCGTGCCAGTTGGAACAGTGATTGCAGTTGTTGGAGTTGCTGGCGCTGCACCTGCGCCAACTCCGGCGCCTGTTGTTGCTACACCTGTTGCTGCTGCTCCCGCGCCAACTCCGGCTCCCGCGCCAGCACCTGTCGTTGCTGCACCGGTTGCTGCTGCTCCCGCGCCAACTCCGGCTCCCGCGCCAGCTGCAACGTCTAACAAGTTGCTCTCACCAGTTGTGCGCAGGTTGGTTGCCGAACACGGCATCGATGTAAACGCATTGGTTGGCAGCGGACCCGGCTCGCGAATCACGCGCGAAGACGTGCTTGATTACATCGATCGCAATGGTCTCAAAGCAACGCCTGCTGCACCGACACCAGTTGCTGCACCAGTTGTTGCAGCACCTGCTCCTGCTGCTGCACCAACTCCTGCGCCCTCACCCGCGCCCGCACCGGTGTCGCGCCCTGCTGTGGTGTCAAGCGAGCGCGAGCAAGTAATTGCGCTGACGAAGATTCGCAAGCTCACTGGCTCACACATGATCATGTCGAAGAGCACGAGCCCACACGCATTCAGTGTTGTTGAAGTCGATTACGCCAATGTCGATCGTGCGCGCACTGCAATCAAAGAATCGTGG
>Ga0209297_1000939_pt1 | contig 17418 bp, 22 predicted proteins | sample S_130805_MF_Meta_FD_187322 | JGI IMG/M metagenome (GOLD analysis project Ga0209297, IMG submission 187322) | Freshwater microbial communities from Lake Simoncouche, Canada to study carbon cycling - S_130805_MF_MetaG (SPAdes) (version 2) | ecosystem: Environmental > Aquatic > Freshwater > Lake ... | reverse complement strand
GCTCAAGAGTTGGGCGTTCCGCACCGGCATCTGGTATCGCTAATCGCTACTGACAAGGCTGGCCCAAGGCCAGTCCTGACACCGAGAAAAGAAAAACGGTTTTACAACAAAGAAGCAGTAATCAAATGGTTTAGGAGTAAACAAACATGACAACACGCAAAGAACTGATGGAGTTGTTGAAAGATTTGCCAGATGGTGAGACATGGCTGGATAAAGTCATGGAGCGACTTAAAGAAAAAGCACCACTCGTCTATAACTACATGATTGAAAGTGCAAAAAACGACAAGGAGAAAAATCATGGATGAGCCTGTAGCGTGGGCAATGTTGCATGACAACGGACATTTCATTGATGCAATTCACCCTGATGAACACGCAAGAGTTGAGGGCAAATATGTACATCCTCTTTACACTACCCCACCACAGCGCACATGGGTTGGGCTGACGGATGAGGAGATTTGGGGCGTAATTGATCGAATTGGAACATCAAACTCAGATGTCAATCCATATCAAATAATTAAAAACGCTCGTGCCATTGAAGCCAAACTTAAGGAGAAAAATCATGGATGAGCCTGTAGCGTGGGGCGTATTTGAAGGCAACTTGCACGATATGTTTTTTAGCCAAGAGGAAGCGCAAGAAATGGCTGACTTGAAAGGAACTCATGCTGAAGTGCGTCCTCTTTACACCACAGAACAGCGCACATGGGTGGGGCTGACGGTTGAGGAAAAAGTGTTGATATTGTTGTTTGATGCAGAAGGTCGTGTTTTGGACTACGAAGATTACGCGAACGCCATCGAAGACAAACTTAAGGAGAAGAACACATGATTGCACATTTGGAAAATGGTACTGCACTGAGTCTTTCACCCACCGCCGCTACGATTGGGCTACGCGTTGTTTGCTGGGGGTTTGATTTCAACGACATGCGCGAATTGCTGCAGAACCCCGAACTATTAGGAATACTTGCCACCCGTATGCCGCCGGTGTCGAGGAAAGTGGACGAGGCAGTTAACGCGATGTCACAGCGCACATGGGTGGGGCTGACGGAAGATGAAGTGGAAACGCTAAGTTATCAAGCCGAGGGCAATACATGGAAAGCGGTTGAACTTGCCGAAGCCAAACTCAAGGAGAAAAATCATGGATGAGCCTGTAGCGTGGGCAATGTTGCATGACAACGGACATTTCATTGATGCAATTCACCCTGATGAACACGCAAGAGTTGAGGGCAAATATATACATCCTCTTTACACCACAGAACAGCGCACATGGGTTGGGCTGACTGAAGACGAGGCAATTGAACTTTTACCAGAGGGCGATTGGGAAATTGAATCTACTTTGGACTTTGCCAGAGCCATTGAAACCAAATTAAGGAGCAAAAACACATGACTGACATGGAAATACTTCAGATAGCAAATCAATGCGGGGTTGTTGCAGTTACCAAGCACGAATGGGATGGCAAACAATTTAATCATACAGACGATTATTTAGATGGTGATGGTGCGGCTTTGGTTATCTTTGCCAAGCTAGTAGCACAGCATGAGCGTGAGGTGGTGGCTAACTGGATTATGGATAGAGGTTTTGCTACTGGTCATGGAGATTCTATCGTTGATTTGCTTGACCAACTTGAATGGCAAATAGCAGAGAAAGAGCGTGAGGCGTGTGCAAAGTTGTGTGATGTGTTGGCAGTACATCCTGAATATGCATCTGAAGTAACAAAGTTGGCGGCATTAGCCATCCGAGCAAGGAGCAACACATGATTCGTGATTTTTGTTTGATTATGTTGGGCGTAGCAATTCAAATGTTTATTAACTGGCTTGTTTGCAAAATTAAGGAGCAAAAAACATGATTAAAGAACCTGAAGACGAAGCCTTTGATGCTATCAAAGCCGTGACCGGCTGGCGCAAGCGGTTGATCCTGCGCACTTGGTTTAGCGATGACGAGTTTGTTGACAGAGATGCGTCAGCAGCAGACATCCAGCGGCACAAAGACATCTGCCCACCCTGCAACAACCACTGCGATCAAGGTAGGCAATGTCCAGCAAGAAAATAGAGCTTTGGTCGTGCATCGAAGAGCATATTGTTCTGAATTCAAAAGATCGTGCTTCAGCCTATCGACAGCTACGTTTGGAAGGCTACAAGCGTACAGAGAATGCGACATGGGCAAAATATAGGAAACTGAAAAGGAAACACAATGACGATACTGCAAATAACTGACTACTTGCTTAAGCAGCATAAGGATAAACACTATCTCAACGACGCATGGGTAGAGCGTGCGGCAGATGCGCTTGCCCAATGGAGCTTGCACTACGACAAGCTTCAAGCTGCCTGTGCGTTAGCTGTGTGTCCACCAGAATACATACGTCGCAACGATGTGCTGGAAGAGGTGGCTACGGCGTTGGCTAAGTTACCCTTTGGAGATACGGCGTCCAGCTATGCGGCTTTTGTGCGGGAGATGAAGAAGTGACACCAACTAACTTATGCCCCTTCCACTGGAAGGAAGACCCACGACCTAGCATCTTTCTAACCGACACACATTTCCGTACCCGCAATAGCGCAGGGACAGTAATGGACAAGAACGGCATAGATTACAAATCGTTTGGTGTCTACACACGAGCCAAAGAAAAACCACAACCTAACAAACACAAAGGATTCCTGAGCCATGCCAAGACCAAGACCACCGGAGCCGCTAAAGCCAAGGCAGATGCGCCTGTCGGACAGCGAGTGGACGAAGTTCAAGGAAGCGGGTGGAGCCGAATGGTTGCGCAAGGTGTTGGGAACAAAACCCCGTAGGTATTACGAAGTATTTAAACAACCGGAGAAAATAAATGACCGTTGAGTTAGCAAACGACGTGCAAGTTGCAGGCACGCACTACAAAGACAAGGCCATCCAACCTTGGGATTACATCATTGCAAACAAGCTAGGGTATCTCGAGGGCAACATCGTGAAATACATTTCCCGATGGGAAGTCAAGGGCGGGGTCGATGACCTGAAGAAAGCCCAACACTATTTAGCTAAACTAATTGAGGTAACTGAAAATGGAAACTGATCGAATGACGGGTGCCTTGGCACTGGCAGATAAGTGTTGGGGCAAAGCCAGCAAACTACACCCCGAGTTTGTGCAACGCTACTTAGAACTTGCTGAAAAGTTACTAACAACTAAACAACTGGTACTTGGGGATGAGTTCAAAGAATACTGCGGTAAGAACTTGTTGTTCCGCCCCCCTGCGCTACACCCAAACGTCTGGGTGTCCGGTGTTCGCACGCTGCAAACCCTTGGGTGGGTGGCACACAACGGATACACAACACCCACTAAGTCGCATAATCATATGCCGTCCGTGTCGGTTTGGAGGAGCATGATATATGGCAGCAACACCTGAAGCAAAAGTTAAAGCCAAGATCAAAGCGATCTTGAAAGCCCACGGCATTTACTACGCCATGCCTATTGGTACTGGTTTTGGCAACAGTGGAGTCCCTGACTTCTTGTGCTGTGTCAACGGACACTTCGTGGCTATCGAAGCCAAGGCAGGCAAGGGGCAGGCAACTGCTTTGCAACTCAAGAATTTGCAGATGATTAACGCTTGTGGTGGGTATACCCTCATTGTTAACGAAACAAACTACGACCATTTAGAAAACGTAATAAAGGAGTGCCTGTGCCAAAGTTAGTGGTTTTAGATTTAGAGTGCTTCTACTCAACTGAGTATTCCCTGACCAAGATTCCTACCGAGGAGTATGTGCGGTCGCCTCAGTTTGAGATGATTGGCATTGCAATCAAGGTGGACGATGGTGAAACTGTTTGGTATCCCAAACCGCAAGTGGAACGGATACTGAAAGAGTTCGACTGGTCTGATGCGATGGTGGTTGCACAGAACACTGCGTTCGATGGTGCTGTTCTCAACTGGCTGTATGGCGTGAACCCTATGGCTTGGTTTGACACACTCGGTATGTCCCGCGCTTTGTTTCCGCATGAGAAGGGGCACGGCCTTGCCAAACAAGCTGAACGCATGGGGGTCGGTGTCAAGGGTGACGCGGTATTGAATGCGAAGGGCAAGCACTACGCTGACTTCTCTGCCGAGGAGTTGGCACGCTACGCTGAGTACTGCATCAACGACACAGAGTTAACGTACAAGCTGTTCAACATGTACACGGCGATGGGTTTCCCAAAACAAGAACTGAAACTGATTGACATGACTTTGCGCATGTTCATTGAGCCGGTGCTAGAGCTAGACAGGAAGCTACTGATCGACCACCTAGAGGATGTGAAAGACCGCAAGGAGTCGCTGCTTGAATCGGTGCGGGACATGATGCTGGCAGATGCCGAGCCCGAGTACGTGCACACAATCTTTAGTGAGGGCATGGGCGGCATTAAGAAATTGCTGATGTCTAATGAGAAGTTTGCCATCGTGCTGGAGCACTACGATGTAGTGCCGCCACTTAAAATCAGTGCCCGCACTGGTAAGCAGGCATACGCATTTGCCAAAACCGACGAAGAATTTAAAGCCCTAGAGGAGCACCCTGATGAACGAGTCCAAATGCTTGTTGCCGCACGCCTTGGAAACAAGACGACAATTGAGGAAACTCGCACTGAGCGCTTTATTGGTATGTCTACTCGAGGCAAGTTTCCTGTACCTCTGCGTTACTACGGGGCACACTCTGGTCGTTGGTCTGGTCAAGACTCTGTAAACCTGCAGAACTTGCCGTCACGCGGTGATAACGCAGGCAAGATCAAGAATGCCATCAAAGCCCCCGAGGGTTACGTTGTGATTGACTGCGACTCCTCACAAATTGAAGCTCGGGTTTTAGCGTGGCTTGCGGGACAACAAGACTTGATACAAGCGTTCGCAGATAAGAAGGATGTGTACCGCCTGATGGCTAGTCAGATTTATCAGATACCGCCAGAGGCGGTTACAACAGGCAATGCAAGCCAGCGTCAGGTAGGAAAAACCGTGGTCTTGGGCGCAGGCTACGGCGTCGGTCATAAGAAGCTTCAGCTATTCCTAAAAATGCAGGCTGGGGTAGATGTTACGGAGGTTGAGGCAAGACGCATCATTGATACGTACCGGAACACGTACTACAAGATTCCAGAACTGTGGCGCAAAGCCGATGAAGCGTTGATTGCGTTGCGTACAGGCAACGGGTTTCAGGTGGACGAGCAGGGGCTTATACACGCTGTTCCGGGCGAGGGGTTGACTCTGCCTAGTGGGTTGTTTATCCAGTACCCCGGCTTAGCCAAAGTAGCGGATGAAAAAACTGGCAAAGACCAATGGCGATACTTCTCTAAGGGTTTGCCCGTATATATCTACGGCGGGAAGTGTTTGGCTGCTGACACGCAAGTCCTTACCCCCCGAGGCTGGATTACCATTGCCTCTGTGCAGTTGGAGGACCGAGTCTGGGACGGTGTTGAATGGGTGCAACATGGCGGGTTGACATACCAAGGTGAAAAGCATACCATCGTAGTTGATGGGGTCCGAATGACCCCAGAGCATCAGGTTCTAACCGAAAAGGAGTGGCAAAGTGCATCATCGTGCGAAGGACTACGCAGGGCAAAAGTTCGGTTACCTGACGGCGACTCAGTATGTGGGATCGAACGGGCGTCGGGCGCTGTGGGGGTTCCAGTGTCAGTGCGGGGCCAGTGTGGTTCGGACGGTCGGCGACACGGAGAAGTACGCAAAGCGTGGGGGGCACCCCTCATGCGGGTGCAAGGTGGGCACAAAGAACCAGACGCATGCAATGTCCAAGCACCCCGCGTATTGGGTGTGGAGGTCGATGCGCGATCGGTGCCGACTGTCATCACATCAGGCATGGCGCAACTACGGGGCGCGTGGGGTTACTGTATGCGCGGCGTGGCAACAGTCTTTCGAGGCGTTCTGGGCCGACATGGGGCCAACTTACGCTCCGGGGTTGACGCTGGATCGACGGGACAACAACGGTTCGTATACCCCAGAGAACTGCCGATGGGTGTCGATGGCGGTACAAGCAGCCAACCGCAGGGGGGCACTGCCGGTGGACTTGGGGAAAGCACATGCGGTAACGGGTATTTCGAGATCGACGCTCGCGTTTCGGTGGCACCGGAGGCTGTCTATGACATCCTCAACGCCGGACCCCGATCGCGCTTCATGGTCCGAGGTCATTCGGAACCCTTTGTAGTTCACAACTGCGTGGAGAACATCTGTCAAGCCGTAGCAAGGCAGGTCGTAGCGGAGCAGATGCTAAAAATCGGCAAGAAGTACAAAGTGGTGTTGACAGTCCATGATAGCGTGGCATGTATTGCACCGATTGAGGAAAAAGATGAAGCACAAAAATACGTTGAGGAGTGCATGTCATGGCGACCAAAATGGGCACAAACACTACCGTTGGCTTGCGAATCGGGCGTAGGGGCTTCCTATGGGGACTGTTGATTGGTACACTAGGGCTTGCAAAAACAAACCCAGTTCTTTCTATGGCACTAACACATTCCTATTCAGGTATCAAAGACTACGAAGGCTGTCCACGCAGATACCACGAAGTCAAGATACTAAAAAAGTTCAAATCTAAAGACACTGAAGCAACCATGTACGGCACTGCCGTGCACAAGGCGTTTGAGGAGTATGTGCGGGATAAGAAACCGCTCCCTGCTACGCTTGCGGTATATAAGCCGTTTGTGGAACCCCTTGCCGAGTTCAAAGGCGACATTCGATGTGAAGAAAAGTTAGGCATCCGTGCAAACTTTACACCGTGTGGGTTCTTTGACAAGGATGTTTGGTTTCGAGGAATCCCTGACTATTTGGCAATCAACCACGATAAGGGTATTGCTAGGGTGGCTGACTACAAAACGGGCAAGTCAAGCCGGTACGCAGACAGCGCTCAGTTAGAACTCATGGCGGCTATGGTCATGATTCACCACCCCGATGTGCATACGGTCAAGGGTGCGCTGTTGTTTGTTGTGGTTGGCGATGTAATTAAGTCTGAGTACACTCGTAGTCAGCTACCGGAAATCCTGTCTAAATGGGCTGGCAGGGCCGGTGCAATAGAGTCCGCAGTTGTGCATGGGGTGTGGAACCCTAGGAGCTCTGCCCTCTGCAAGTTTTGCCCAGTTTCTACTTGTGAGAATTACAATGGCTGATAAAAAACCACGCAATTACAAAATGGAGTATGAGCGCTATCAGGGCACACCAAAACAGCTTGCCGCTCAATCTGAGAGGCACAAAGCAAGACGCGCATACGAGAAGGCTAACGGCGATCTGCCGGACACCGTAGATGTAGACCATAAGAAGGCTATGTCCAAGGGTGGTAAATCTAACCTAGGCAACCTTCGTGCCGCACCGCAATCAGAAAACACAAGCTTTTCCCGCACTAAAACTGGTGCGATGAAGTCACAAATTTCTAAGCGAGAGCGTAAAAAATAATGTAAGATAAAAACACTTAGTGGCTGCAGTTGCTAAGTTGTTTCGTTGCTTTTCTCCTCCCCAGTAATGGGTTTGCCCAGTAGCAGTGCTACTGGGCTATTTTTGTCACCTCTATTCAAATTTATATGCAAATAATTGATAACAAGGCATTGCTGTTTAATACACGCAAGGCCAGCCAAATCACTGCCATTATCCCCAAGAGCAAACTAATTGCCAGCAACGGCGACATAGACCAAGTGCTCGTTAACTGGGACTACGACGAGGTGCAACTCCTACGCAATCTAGGTATCAAGGAAGTGCCTAGCCCCATCTTGGGCCGGTATGACTGGCCCGGCATGTTTACGCCGTTCAACCACCAACGCACCACCGCAGAATTCTTAACGCTACACCCACGGTGTTTTGTATTTAACGAAGCGGGCACAGGCAAAACCGGTGCGGCAGCATGGGCGGCTGACTACTTGATGAACCAAGGGCGTATCAAACGGGTACTGGTCGTGTGCCCTGTGTCCATCATGGACACTGCGTGGCGCTCTGATTTATTCAAGACGGTTATGCACCGCACGGTAGCGATTGCACAGGGCACGCGCAAGCAACGCCAGAAAGTTATTGCGGGTGACTACGAGTTTGTCATCATAAACTTTGACGGCGTAAAGGTCATCACAAAAGAGTTAGACGAGGGCAAGTTTGACCTCATCATTGTTGACGAAGCCAATGCCATCAAGAGCGTGCAGACGGATAGGTGGAAGTGCCTCGCCGCATTGGTTAAGCCTACTACACGCCTATGGCTTATGACGGGTACACCGGCATCGCAATCACCGCTTGATGCGTATGGGTTGGCTAAGCTCGTGGCTCCCAACTCGGTGCCTAGATTCTTTGGTGCGTTCCGAGACAAGGTGATGCTTAAACTCACGCAGTACAAGTGGGTGCCCAAACAAGATGCCCAGCAGGTAGTGCACCAAGTACTCCAACCGGCTATCAGATACACCAAAGCGGAGTGCCTTGACTTGCCTGACCTGCTGTACGCAACCAGAGAGGTTCCGCTAACGCCGCAGCAGAATAAGTACTATGACGCTTTGCGCAAACAAATGATGACCATCGCCGCAGGGTCAGAGATCACGGCAGTCAACGCTGCCGCAATGCTTAACAAACTTTTGCAAGTTTCGCAAGGTGCGGTTTATACGGATGATAAGAGCGTAGTTGAGTTCGATGTATCCAATCGCATGCGTGAGCTACTGAACGTCATTGAGCAAACTGACCACAAGGTATTGGTGTTTATCCCATATAGACATACGCTAATCATGGTGGAGAATACTCTACTCAAAGAAGGCTACACGGTGCAAACCATCCACGGTGGTGTACCGGCTAACAAACGTGCAGAGATCATTAAACAATTCCAAACAGAGGACGACCCACGCATACTACTGCTAGTACCTCAAGCTACGGCGCACGGCATCACGCTCACACGAGCAGACCAAGTTGTCTGGTGGGGCCCAGTAAGCTCTACCGAAATCTATCTGCAAGCTAACTCCCGCGCACACCGCGCAGGGCAGGTAAACCACGTTACGGTTACGCACCTACAAGGTAGCCCTGTTGAGCGACGCATGTATGCCATGCTGCAAAATAAAATAGACCTGCACCAAAGTTTAGTAGATTTATACAAACAAGTGCTTGACGACCAAGTTTGACAGTGTATAATTTCAATTCGTTCAACGCAAATCAAAAAGGTAAATCATGAGTGACGCAAGCAAGTTGGTGCAGGTATACATAAAAATACGTGACGCCAAAGAAACAAAACGCAGGCAGATGGAAGAGGAGTTAGCAGTGCTGGATCAGCAGTTAGATGCGGTCGAGGATGAGCTACTTGAAATCTGCAAGTCCACCGGACAGGACGGTGGCAAGACTACATTCGGGTCGTTCACACGATCCGTAAAGACACGATACTGGACCAGCGACTGGGACAGTATGTACAAGTTCATCCGTGAGCATGATGCCCCTGACTTACTCGAACGTCGTATTGCGCAAGGAAACTTCTCGCAGTTCGTCAAAGAGAACCCAGACAGCATGCCCGCTGGTGTAAATATCGAGTCGAAATACTCGATCACGGTTCGCCGTTCATCCAAGTAACCTCCCATTAAAGGAAATCAAAATGAGTAATATGACACTTTTCAAATCTGGCTCCGTTATCCCTGACTATCTGCGTGAGGCATCTGATGCCACTACCAGAGATATTGCCGGTAGTTCTGGCGGCAAGGCCATCTCGATCAAGGGCGGCGTATGGCGCATGATCGTAGGCGGCGAAGAAGTTGCCAAGAATGAAGAACGCGCAATGAACTTCGTGGTGATCGCATCAGGCAAGGGCGTGACTCGCACGTTCTATGCGGAGAAATACGAAGAGGGTAAAGATGTTCGGCCTTCCTGCTGGTCTGCCGAAGGTGTTGTGCCTAATTCCGAAGTACCCGCCCCTCAAAGCGCTTCGTGCGCTACCTGCCCTCAGAACATCGAAGGCTCTGGGGATGGTAAGGCTCGTGCATGCCGTTATAGCAAGCGTTTGGCTGTGGCATTAGAGAACGACATCGGTGGGAACATCTATCGTCTGTCAGTCCCAGCTAAGTCTTACTTCGGTCGTGCCGAGGGCGAGAAGATGCCTCTGCAAGCGTTTGGTAAGTTCTTGTCCGGTCACGGTATCCCTATCACAGGCATCGTTACTGAAGCCCGTTTTGATACCGCTGAGGCAGTGCCAGTGCTGAAGTTCCGTGCCGTGCGCCCCTTGTCCAAAGACGAGTGGGAGTTGGGTAAGACACAGAGTCAGACAGAAGATGCGCGTCAGGCTATTGAGTTGAAGATGGTTCCGTCTAGGTCTGATGGCGCAATGCCTGCGTTGCCTTCATCGTTTGTTGAGGCTGCTGCGCCAGTAGCAGAGCCGATCAAGCGCACAAGCAAACCTAAGGCTGAAGCACCTGCCGCGTCTAAGAACGTGTCAGACATCCTAAACGACTGGGCCACTGACGAAGATGCGTAATAGATTGCGGGGGTACGACTCCCTGTTCCTACAAAAAGTTGAAAGTGCAGTTCGGGTGGGGGTAGTCTTAACCCTTGCCAATACCTGCATCGACAAAGGTGTACCCATTGCGGATCTCGCTGACATGCTCGGGGTGACTCGCGCAACGGCGTACAACTGGATTACCGGTAGGACAGTGCCTCGCCCCCGCCATCTGGCGCTAATGCCAAAGATTATCCTACGCTTGTCTAAGCGTAAGTAATCAACCCCCTCGGGGCGGTGGGCTAGTCCCCCCGCCTCTTTTTTTCGGCAACCTCGTGAGGTTCTGTGACTGACTTTCTCAAATCCGTTTTATCTACGCAGGGCGTGTACTGCACTGTGGGTATTCGGTTAGACGTCGTTAAACAGTCGTTTCAAACAACGATTGAAGCGGTAGAAGAAGTTGGCTCGGGTACGGATTCGCAGGGTGTGGATGCTTATTTTGCATTAGCCACATTCAACGACAATACAAGTCGCAAAGCAGAGAACGCAGCATTCCTAAAATCGTTTTACCTCGATCTGGATTGCGGTACTGGTAAGCCATACGCTGACCAACCCGCTGCGGCTCAAGCGCTGTCCATATTTATCCAAGCAACTAATTTACCAAGCCCTACTCTAGTTAACTCGGGTGGTGGCCTTCATGTTTATTGGCCCCTGACTGAAGACATAGCCGCATCCGAATGGGTGCGCCATGCAAAATCCTTAAAGCGTTTGTGCGCTCAACACAAGCTATTTGCTGACCCGGCGGTGACTGCGGATGCTGCGCGTATTTTACGCATCCCCGGCACACATAACTTTAAGCTTGAGGTGCCTAGATCCGTGCAGATTATCTCTGCGGGGCACCCAACACCACTTGCCGATTTTATAAAACACTTACCGGCTCCGGCAGTAGACCTGAGCGCAGCTAAACAGTTTGGGCTGGATGAGACATCCAAAAACGTGGGCGGCACCGACTACCCCAAGTGCGACTTCAGCCGTATCGTTAGGCGTAGTTTGAAAGATATAGGCTGCGCACAGATTAAGCATGCTGTAACTGAGGCAGCTACGCTAGAGGAGCCGCTTTGGAGAGCCGCCCTGTCTATTGCCATCCGGTGCGAAGACGGGGCAGCAGCTATCCATAAGATTTCTAAAGCGTATCCGGGGTATTCTCCAACAGATACAGAAGATAAAGCCGCTGACACCAAGGGCCCGTATACCTGCGAGTGGTATCGGGAGAATAACTCCGAAAAGTGCAAGGGGTGTAGGCACAATATAACTACCCCCCTACTGCTGGGACGTGTTGTGGACGAGGCTCCGATTACCGATGACCAATACATCATTGAGACCCCACTGGACGAGACAACACCTCCCCTACATGTATCTATCCCAGCGTATCCGTTTCCGTACTTTCGGGGCGTAAATGGCGGGGTGTTTAAGAAAGACCGCACGCCCGATGGAGAAGAACGAGAGATTGAAATCTACCCATATGACCTATATCTAACTGAACGCTTTTTTGATTCTGATGAGCATGGGAATGGTGATGGCGAGTTAGTGGGGATTAACCTACACATGAAGCAAGACGGCATGCGCAGGTTTTTTACTCCGGTGACTGTGCTGTTCACCAAAGACAAGATGCGTGACCTACTGATTAAGAACGGTGTGGTCGCTTATGGTAAACAACTGGATGCGCTTATGGCCTACTTCGCTTCAACATTACGTAAACTGCAAGCCCAGTACTCGGCAAATAAAACCCGTAGCCAAATGGGGTGGACTCCTGACGGCTCTGGCTTTGTTGTGGGCGAGATGGAATATACACCGGCTGGCACTAAGCTGGCTCCCCCTGCAAGCGGCACACGACAACTGGCGTCGTCATTTAAACCAATGGGCACACTAGAAGAGTGGAGCAAGATTGCCAACTTCTACAACCGCGAGGGGCTTGAACCTCACGCGCTGTCTTTGTTCTTTGGCTTTGGTGCACCCCTGCTTAAATTTATTGGGGGTACGGCAGTTAAAGGTGCGATGGTTCACTTGAAACATAACGGCTCAGGCTCCGGAAAGTCTACGGCACAGATGGTGGTCAACTCTATCTTTGGGAATCCTGAGGAGTTGCTGATGAAGCAGGCTGACACATACGCATCCAAGATGCACATGCTAGGCATGATGAACAATATATGCTTTACTGTTGATGAGATTACAAACGATAAACCAGATGTGCTGTCTGACTACGCCTATGGATTCACCTCGGGGCGCGGTAGACACCGGATGGAGGCACAGACAAACAAGTTGCGTGTGAATAATACGACGTGGTGCACCATTACGCTTACTTCTGGTAATGCCTCTGTTGTTGACGTCTTGCAGCAATTCAAGAGTACCCCGGATGGGGAGCTTCGCCGGGTCTTGGAGATTGCCGTACCTAAATACACCGGCGCAGGCAAGACTGAGATTGACGCCGTGTTTTCTAAGCTGGCTAACAACTACGGGCATGCAGGGCCAATCTTTATACAGTACGTTATCAATAACCTTGAATCAGTCAAATTATTGCTGGTGCGGATGCAGGCCAAGATAGATGAAAAGCTTAAGTTAGATCAGGTAGACCGTTTCTATTCGTGCATATTGGCATGTGCCTTTGTTGGGGCGCTGATCTCCGAAAAGCTGGGGCTGCACCAGATCGAGATACCGCGTATCTACGATTACGCACTCAAGTTGGTAGAAGAAGTGCGCATAGCAAACCGTAACGATGTAGGCGACCCACTGACAATCGCACAGGAGACTTTGGCTGCGTTCATCAACGAGAATGTTAACAACGCTTTGGTTGCTGCCTATACGCCCAAAGGCGGTTTGCCCGAGCGTCCAGCTATGGCTCCCAAAGGCCCATTGCGTATGCGCTATGATCCCGATGCTCGAGCGCTTGCGATTCCAGTTCCAGAGTTGCGCAAATACTTTTCACTGCGTCAGGTTGATGTTAAGGAGAGTCTTGCCCAACTACATAAGGCTAACTACCTCAAGCATGATGGTAAGTCGCACCCCACTCGAATTGGGGCTGGTGCGGTAGGTGGGCTAAGTGGCATTGCGGTTCGATGCTATGTATTTGATGGAGACGCAATTGGCATCGACGAAACGGCATTCTCTCGAGACTTCGGAGCCGACGCCCCCTAAGGATATACGGGTTGTCACCCTTCACGGGGTGCAATACTTTATCCAATGGCAGGAGCTAGGCCGAGATGCGTCCTTCTTTATCCCTACTACGGCTACGCCAACACAGGTAGCCAATGTTCTACGAGAACCGGCTAACGAGCTACGCATCCAGTTAATCGTACGCGCCCGTTGTGAGTACGGGCGGTACGGCGCTCGGGTCTGGCGAGTCTACTGAACTTTGCGCAACTCAGCCTTAGCTTCACGAACCCACTGAACGTACTCAACTTCCATCTGTTTGACTTCTTTAAGCTCGGCTTCGCGGTCTTCTTTGCTCATGTCCTTGGCCCCCTCAACACTATTGAGGAACTTACGGTATGCACGGGTGCGTTGCAGGTGCTCAAGCGTTGAGTTAACCGCACTCTCAAGCTGCAGTTCGTCGGAATGGGACTCCACATATTTTTCAGCACGGTCTAAGTCGGTTTTCATTAACTCACGCAAAGTGTTGTTGGCTTTGCCAACTTTCTCGCGTTCGTCGTAAAACTCAGTCATGCGGCGCGTGCCAACGGAGTCGTACAGGTAGTTGCTAAGCAATGCATACTTGTGCAGTGGGCGATCCACTCGCGTTGGGTTTAGCAGGCTGTCTGTCACCATTGTGAGCATTGCGGCAGATGACCCGAAGTACCCGCGCAACGCGTTGTCAACCATGATAGGAGAGACTTCCACACCAATCGTGGCCTTGCTAAACTCAGATATGGCTTTGCCAAGGTCCGATACCGCCGCAAGTTTGGCTATCTCAGACGTCTGTTCAGTTACGCGCTCGGTTGGGTCCATTGCTTTATGGTGGAAACCTTCCAAGGCACGCCCAGTCAAGAACGATTTGTTTGCCCATGCTTCTATCACAGGTTTGATGGCCTGTGGGATTGGAGTTACGCGCCCTATGTACTGCTGGTACATGTAACTTAATGTAGTACGCACCGCTTCAAACGCTTCTTGTTCTTCCGGTGTACCTTGGCGGCGCATGTACTCTACGATGCGTTCGGGGATAACTTTAAATATTGCACCCAACTCGCCCGGCACGGACAACTTATACCCGCCGGGGAACACCCAGTTGTTATCACGAGTAAGCAAGTCCATGTCTTGGTAATCTTTATCCTCGTCGTCTTTACCCAACGCATACAGGGAACTAAGCATAAACGTAATGGCGGCTCGGCTCCAGAACAAACGACGCGCTTGAGCGCGGTCAACGGACGAACTAGAGTCCTTGCCCGACGCCGCACGGTACAGCACATCCATACCTTGTACATAGGCGTTAAAGAATGGAATAGTCGTGACCATGACCCCTACAAACTCATTGGCTCCACGGCGGCGGAAGTTGATGAACTCACGAGCGCGGGTCTGTGCCAACAGTTGATCGCCACCTTCTTTAAGTGTTTGGTCGTAGATAGCCTTACGAACTGCTAAATCAGACGCACGGGTAATGCCATCTAAACGATGCAGAATAGTTTCAAACCTACCGCGTTTTTTATATCCCAAGTCTTTAAGCAATGAGATAGCGGGTTTGCCTTCTTGAAAATCATACTCACCCGTTAAGCCCATCACCCCAAAATCTTTAACCATCGGATGCTGGATACCGCGTAGCTCGGCAAGTGCCAACTTAGGGAAGTTAGTCAAAGACATCCAGATCAAAGCGCCGGGGTTCTTCACACCAGACGTTAAGATGGCTCGTTGCACGTCGTCCGTTACCTGCTTCAACGCAAACGGCGGCAAAACAGTTACAGCCTTACGCAGCACGTTGGAGAATGCGCCCATGTTGCGCAGCCATCCGGGTTTTGGCGCATTCAAATCTTTGAACGCCATGACGTCGTACTTACTTGGCAATTCCCAGTATTGCATTTCACCGTCAACGTATGCGCCTACCGTATTGTCTTTTTGTTGCGTGCTTCGCCCTAAGAACTTAGCAAACCCAACGTCTTCCAATGCTCGAAGTGTAGTTACAGTGGCATCTGTCTTCAGAGTCTGTCCGACCATCCAACCAAGCGTGTTGATGTAGTTATCAAACACATTGCCCACCGGACGATTCAACGAGCCAACCAACTCTGGCAGTTTGCCGACTTGAGCTAAGCCCTTGCCGCTTATCTTCTTAACTTTGTGGAAGTTATTTGAGAAGTCTTCGATGCGGTCAAACGGCACATAGCCAACAACCTTCTTCCAATCATCGCCCATTTCTTTTGTTAACCGCCCGACCTTTACCATGTTATCGACCATAGCAATACGGGCTTCATCCATGAGCTTGCTCATAGCCCTCAAATCAGGGTCAGCGTTGTACTCAGCAAGCAGTTGGTTAATCTCGGCGTCTTTAAGATGCAGAGTAAAGGTTGTACCGTCTACCCGGTTAGAGGTGCGCATAGCATCTAAACGGACACCTTCCAGCACACGGCTGGCAATCTGCGTTGCGCGGTCACGGCTGTACCCGTTCTTTGCTGCGTACTTGTCAATCAACGCATAGACCTCGGCTGGAGGCCGCACGCCCTTACCAACTCCAGACATCCATAGCCCAGTCGTTGGGTCTTTATACAGCGTGCCGGTTTGGTAATACTCCAGCAGCATCTTGGCGTAGTCTTGCGCCTGACGATACAAGCCCATGGGGTTGAGCTTACCTAGTGAGTCCCGCACAGCGCCATCAAACTTAGTGCGAAGTCTTTGCTCAATAGTGGCTGCGATGTCGGCAGTCTGTGTGCGGAACTTAGTAACGTAGTCAATATCGGGGTTAGATTTAAACCCGTCAATAGCCTTACCCAGCCAAGATTTTTCCTGAGCATCCAGAGCACCTAATGAATTTACCAAAGACTCGGTAGACGCAGACACGGAGAACATCTGTTTAACCTCGCCTTTAGTTACTTCCGTCTTGGATTCAGCAACAAACGACGACTTGGCGATATCAAATATGTCTTGGGCAGAGAAGTCTTTTACCCCAAAATTAGTACCTAATGCTTTGTTGATTGATGTAACGATTGCAGTCCTAATCTGGTTCCACAGGACACGCATGGGGCCAATTTTTGGTAAGGTACCGTCGACTTCGGCTTTTGCCATCTCCTCAACAAAGTAGGCAACCATCTCGTCACGCCCTACACCGCGCTTAAAGTCAGACACAGGAATGCGTTTGTACGCACGCTGCGCTATATCAGCCTCGATAGACCCATCCGCCTTGGCAACCATATCCAAGATGCGATCAATCACGGCGTTGTATTGCTTCTTACCTAACAATCTCTGCATGCCAAGGTGAGCACCGACTTCATGCAAGGCAACCGCTATGGATTGACCGGAAGGGATTCCGTTTGCATACAGCGTAACTTTCTCGCCGTCGTATACACCGCCAATTTTTTTGCCGGATGGGTGCGCATCTTCCAACACAACCTTGCCGGACTCAACCATGCGACGCAGGGCAGTACCTAGAACACCCTTGGCGTTTTTAACTTCATCTTTTAGGTTGTCTAACGATTGACCTTCGGCAATGGCGACTGACTTAAGCCCTTCTACACGAGTTAAGAATCTATCGGCGTAGTCTTCGTTAGCTTTGCGGTCTGCCTTGCCCCTGTTCATTGTTGGGTCATCCAACAAGTCCATTTGTTTTTCGGCTTGCTTGCGCGTTGCAACGGGTATGGACTCGTTATTAGAAACATCTAGCAGTCGTTCGTATCGGCTCTTTACAGTTTCAGCAGCTTTAGGAGCAGCCGGTGTTTCCACGACTTTGGCAGGGGTAGGCGCAGGAGCCGGTTTAGCAGCCACCGTTGGTGTTTCAGGTGCATTTGATTTTAGTGTAGGGGCAGGTGCGCTTTTAGGGACAACTCCCGTGCCAGCAGGTTGTCCAGCAGGTGCCAGTCCGAGTCCGA
>Ga0209297_1000938_pt1 | contig 17439 bp, 23 predicted proteins | sample S_130805_MF_Meta_FD_187322 | JGI IMG/M metagenome (GOLD analysis project Ga0209297, IMG submission 187322) | Freshwater microbial communities from Lake Simoncouche, Canada to study carbon cycling - S_130805_MF_MetaG (SPAdes) (version 2) | ecosystem: Environmental > Aquatic > Freshwater > Lake ... | reverse complement strand
CCAACTTAACATAAATACTAGCTCGCATAATTACCTCTGATGTTTAATAATGTTAACCAAATCTTCTTTGTATTTACAATCTATTTTTACCATTAGCTCCCCTTTGATGTTTTATTTAGTAATATGTTTAGCATTATATATTTGTTTTATTCTCAGTATCATGTGGTCGTATCTACTGATACCAGAACCATCACAAGTATTAGCACCTAAACTATCATATTTTATAAATCTATCTGCCCCATTTACCCTTCCTACATGTACATGCTTATTATCTGCTAAGGCTAGTTTACATGCTTCATACGCAGCAACACTATCTTTAAAGTTATTACTTCCTCCTATAAATAAAGTATCTGCTTCTTTTGGCATACCATCATAACCATCTTGAGCTACAAAGGCTTTTTTAAAGCCGTTACATAAATGATTGTTATCTTCCCACATACTACTAGTAGTTTTAGCGTCACCAAAACTATCAGGACAAACAACAAATATGGCATTATGTCTATACTCCCATTCTCTTTTTAATAGTGATATAAACTCTTTTTTTCTAAAGCTGGAAAAACAACCGTTATCTATTGCATATATTTCTTCTCCTCTTCTATATCTAGTAAGAGGAGTAAGTAACTGTCCTAACACAGCTTCTTCCCATTGCTCTCTTCTAAAAGTACATCTATCTCTATGTCCGTCTATCAAAAACTGCATCATCTAGTCTACTCCTATTATCTTATGTTGTTGTAGACTTAAAGACCATTTTGGATTAAGTAAGCAATACTCTATAGTAGCTTTTAAATTATCTTTATAATTTAAGTTATCTATTGGTTGTAAATATAAGTTATCTACTTCAGTTAGTATTTCATAAGGTTTAACACTATTTAAAGGATATAGTAGTTTTAATTCATTATAATTTTTAATTTTAAAATTTTTTGTTTTTGGACTTACAGTTATCCAAATATTATCTTCATATTCTATGTCTTTTTCTCCATTAGTCTCTAATCCAAATACTGGTATATAATCAAAACTCTCTAGTAATTTCTTTATTGTTTTTAGTCTTTCATTAGTTAGTTGTAATGTAGGCTCTCCTCCAGTAAATACTATATAAGGATTAATAATATTTACTGGTATTAGTTTAATTATAACCTCTACCAGCTTTTCTATAGTGTATTTAATACCGTTATTAAAGTCAGTATCACAAAAATAACAAACTGATTTTTGTTTATCTTTTTCAAGTCCAGACCATAAATTACAACCAGCAAACCTAATAAATATAGTAGGTTTTCCTACTTTACCCCCTTCTCCTTGCAACGAGTAAAATATTTCTTTAATTAGCAGCATTAATTCTTCCTATACAAGCATAACATTTAGAACAAGGTTTGTTGTCTAAAGTTGGAAAATAGCAAGTCCAAGTATTATTATAATCTAAGGTATATTGTTTACTTATTTCTAATACTTCTTTTTTAGTTAAATCTATTAAAGGGGTTAATAAAGTTATATTATATGCTTTTGCCGCTAAAGCCATTCCACCTATAAATTCTTTTCTACAATCACTAAAGAGTTCTGCATCATCTTTATTTACCCCTATAGTAACAAATTTAATATGTTTACTATAAGCAATAGAAAAAGCAGTAGAAAGTAATACAGCATTCCTACCTGAGAAAACAATATCATCTATTTTAGATATAGATGGGATGTTTATTATACTATAGGGTATATTTTTAGTTTTTGCGTACCTTTCTGCGTATTTTAATTCTACTTTGTGTGGTTGACCGTAGTCAAATCCTACGCCAATAACGTCATAAGTAGCTAACAGAAGTTCTAAGCATAAACTACTATCCAAACCACCTGACAAAAGCAATAGATTATTTTCCATAGATAGCTCCAGCTGTGCAAGTTTCGTATACTTTAATTGTTTTTATAGGTACTTTTAAAGATATAGTATCAAATAACCATTTAGCTAAATTTTCACAAGTAGGATTTTCTAGTCCTTCTACATCATTTAAATAAAAATGGTCTAACCTATCTACTATAGGTTTAATTAGCTCTTTTAGGTCTGCAAAATCTAATATAAACCCAGTATATTCGTCTACTAAACCTTCTAGTTCTACTATAAATCTATAAGAATGTCCGTGTAATCTGCCACATTTATGTCCTTTAGCTACATAAGGTAATTTATGTGCAGCTTCAAAACTAAATTCTTTGAATATGATAGTAGTATGATAAGGCATAGTTTCTATAGAATCACTTCTTGTCATTTTCTAACCTCTCTGATGTTTAATAATGTTAACCAAATCTTCTTTGTATTTACAATCTATACATTCTTTATAACCTCTACTGTGATAGTGAGCAAAAGTATGTTTATGAAAGAATGTTTTAACAAACCTTTTATGCAATTTGTTAAGCTTAATTATAATCTTTTTAAATGCCATTGTCTACTTTCCTGAACTTCCAATACCATCTATACCTCTTGAACTGTCATCTAAACTATCAACTAAAGTATATTCACTTAAAATAACAGGTATAACCAAAAGTTGTGCCACCCTGTCAGAAATCTCTACAACATACTCTGAGTAACCAAAGTTATAGAGTTTTACCATAACCTCACCTGTATAACCTGAATCTATACAACCCGCACCAACTTCAATATCATGCCTTATAGATAAACCACTTCTTGACCAAAGCAAACCAACACAACCTTCAGGAATTGCTACATGAAGTTTTGTAGGTATTATCGCACTTAATTTAGGTGGGATAACAATTCTAGCTGTTGAATATATATCCCAGCCAGCATCGTTTTTATGTTTTTTAAATAATTCTTTAGTAGTTTTCATATTTTTCCTAGTTAAGTTAATCACAATCACCGTAATTTAATTCACTTGTACCAATATCAGCAGGTATTATAAGTGGTTTAGCATAAGGTAAACTAATTTCCATATGCTTCTTTATCCTTTCAGGTGCTTCTACATCTGTTTTAAGGTATTGCCCCGCTACTGCATCATGTATCTGTAGTAACACACCAACATTTTTCTCATTTCTCTGTATATTTACTAAACCTTTATTTACAAGGATTGCTATTGTTGATTGTGGGATTAAAGCATAAGCTTGATTAAGTAAAGTTGGGCAGTTTTTATCCAATAACCAAAATCTAGCACCAAATATATTTTCTATATAACCTTTTGTTCTTACCTCGTTAGCTATTCTACTATGCCAATCAAGAATTTCAGGACACAAACCAAAATACCATTGTCTAAGTTCTCTAGCTTCTTTGATGGTTAAACCTGAGCTTGCCGCAGCTTTCTCTTCCATACCACCGTAGTTAGTATTAGAAGTGCAGTAGATTAAACCGTTTCTTCTAACCATGAAGTATCCTGTACTTGTTGTAGGGCAGTATACATCTGTGCCGTTATGTTTTATTAAACCTCTCGTCCCATTATCTACTCTATATAATTTTCTAGCGTTAATGGATACGTCATATAGTTGTTTATGCTTAGGTTTTTTTGGTAAAGGCTTTTTAACTACTTTACAACCACGCCCTGTAAACTGTATAAGAGTCTGCATTACCTCGGCTGCTAGTGTATCTGTTGTAGCTATAGAACTGCGTACACCATTATTACCATTACGAATATGCCCATCCCAATGTATTAACTCCTCTACATACATTGTTATACACTCCTTATTGTATTTTAGAATATCGTAAGTCAAATATTTATCTTCTGGTTTATGCACTCCTTTAAAAGAAATATGTTTTCCATCTTCATATCCATGACGCATATGTGATGTTATATGGTAAGGTATCTGTAAAATATCTAATAGTCCTATAAGTCTATCTATCTTACGTTGCTTAACTAAATGAAAACGTGTAGTAGTTATACCTTCTTTTGTAGTGTGGTTAATATTACCGTCTGCGTGCAATGCTGCTAATAGTTGCATTTTAGCTAATTCAATAGATTCAGTACCTCCCGTATAGTAACCCACGTAAGGTATGCGAGCCGTTTTAGGTAGTAAAGAGGCTTCGCATTTACGTAAAGGTGTTTTAGTATCTGTAGTCATAGGAAACTTATGATTTTGAGTACCTAGGAAACTTAAGGTAGTACCTTCTATACTATACAAGTCTTCTTCTGGTTGTACATAAGATTTAGTAAAATCCGAAGGTTTCTCGAAAAATATATTATACGCTTCATCCCATACAGCTATGTCTTCTACACCATTGTACTCATCTAACCTAACCCAACCATCTTTAGTTAATAATTCATGTTCTCCTGTTAAACATAAATGCAAAAACTGTTTGATTTTTTTATAGAATGGGTCAGATGTAGTAACATCTCTTTGTAAGTATTCTCTCGCAACATAAATATATAACTTTTCTTTACTTGTATTAAAGAAGTTTTGTAACCAAGCACAATCACTATCCCAAGCAACTACCATAGCATCTGCACCTGAGTAATCTATATTAAAGAAATTGTAACCTTCATCAGGTAAAAACAATGCTTTACAATTAGGTAACTTAGTTATACTTTTATGTATAGGTACAGTATAATCTTCAATATCTTCATTGTCTTCATCTTCTATTAAAGAGTATTTTAAATCTATTTTACCTTTGCTGGGTATGTTGGCACAGTTCATGCCCTTACCAAAAGCATTTTTTCTTGAAGATAGTCTATATGATTTAGTACCAGCTACACCATAACTTGTTCTCATTCTACCATCTTCATCTACCTGAGCGGATAAAAATGTTCTTACAAAAACACCTATTGAACGATATTCTAAAATTAAAGTTATTAAGGGTTTATATAAAGGATATTGAGTAAGGTAAATTAACATAGCATCACTACCAAATGAAGCGGATTTAGTTAATTTACTTAAAACAGGTTTTACCTGTAATAAATCAGTAAAAACTTTACCTATTTGTTTGCTACTTTTTAAATTAACCTCCTCACCTAATAAATCATTAACTTTTAACTCTATCTTAACTAACAAAGCAGTGAGTTTTGTGTGTAATTCTTCTTTCTTTTGTAAATCAACCTTAACACCTTTATTCATCATGCTAACTAAAGCAGGTGAAATATCTTCTTGTTGGAATTTATAGAACTCAAACATTTTTTTAGGTGAGTTTAGTAACATTTCTTCTAAAACTTCCTGTATTTCTAAAGTAAAACATACATCTTTTATGTTGTAAATCATTCTAGTTTCAGGTGATTCTTTTAAAGCTGTTATTTCACCTTTCCAATATGTGTAATGTGTACAGTACAAACTTGCTAAGAAAGCTAAGTCTTTTTGCATATAGTTAAACAGTACATGGTGCATTACCATTGTATCCCATTTAGCATTAACTGTAATTCCCCAAACTTTATACATATATTGAGCATCATAAGCATAGTTTTGCCCAACATGATGACAATTCTCATGCTCTAACACTTCTTTAAGTAAACAAAGTATCTCAGTTTCATCAGATAAACTATAAAAGTTAGCATTACCATTAGTAGCAAAGGGTATACACAAACCTTCAGTTATACTGTCTGCAATACCTATACAGTCAATCACAGAATAAAACATTGTCTCAATATCTATAGAAACTTTCCTAACTTCTTTATCTAATCTTAACTTTAATTTTGTAAGATAACCTACAATTTTATCTTTTGTATCACCAACTATAAAGTTTCTTTCAGGTTCTTTATAGTAATTTACACCTTTTTCACCTATTATATGATACACCCAACCTAATTTTTCTATATCTAACTTAAATATGTAGGATTTATCTGGAACTGCCATTAAATTAACTGTATGCCAGATAGGGACTATAATTAAATCGTGTAAATTGTATCCTGCATAAGGCTGTAAAATACTTGACCTATATTTACTTAAACCACCAAACATCTTCTTATCAGATAACTTTCCTTGATTGGTTACTAAACTTGTACAACCAACTAAAAAGAATAAACTCCATTTACCTGTAACAATAATTAGTTTAGGTTGTACTTTATCTATTTCAGTAAGTAAATCTGTAAATTCATTCCACAATCTTTCAGAAACCCAAACATCTTTTTGATGTTCAAGTTTGTGGTATGTTAGGTTATGTAATCTATCTTTTCCTTTAACTATATCTGTTTTCCAGTCATAATTATCTTTTTCAAACTGAAAAGTAGCTAAGTAAGTTGGATAAATATCACTAGCTTTAATACCTTTGTAATCCTGTTCGGCTCTTTCCTTACCATATTGATATAACTTACCTGTTCTAAGGCTTGTTAATAAATTTAAATTACTTACAGCTGAAAATATATCACCTGTATCAATTTCATTTTTAACAGGCATGTCATTAATAACCATGACTGTTTTTTGTTTAGGATATTTTGGTCTTGTTATCATAGTTTAAGTTTAGTTTTATGTTTAAGTTTGGTGCAGAGATTTTACCCTCTGCACCATTAACTAACTTAGCTATAATACTCTTCAGTGAACTGTAAAATACCACAAGAAGAGTTATAACTTCCTGTATCAATAATATTTTCTAGTATTTCTTTGTTTCTGTATGAAGGTTGTTTAACAACTCTAACATTTACTTTAACATTATTAGCTGCTTGGCATACCATGTTAAATAAACTTCTATGGTATTCAACACAGTTTAGTTTATCAACAATGTCATTAACACCTACAAACTCTTCAGGTATTTCTATGTTTTCATCATATTCAAAGTCAACCTCAGAACCAAAGTTAATTTCGTGTAATTGTAAAGCTTGTAACCAACTACCTAAAACATAGTTATTGTCCATTTGTAAGGTTTCTTTGTTAAAACTCAAACGGATTCTACCACCAAATACTCTAGGTTCATCTTGTTGTAAGGTTTCAATAGCTTTTTTATCTGTAAGTAATGCACCATAATAGATAGAACCTTCTACAACATACTCCCCAGTCTCTACAAAAGCTCTGTTACTTTTATCCCATTTTGTTTCTTTAACTACATTAATATGGTTTTTACCTTCTTTACTGGCAATAGCTGCGTTAATTAATCTACCTTCGTAAACCCCTGAGTCTAATAATAAAGGTGTGGTAGCTAATGTAGTAGTATCAAATGCAAATGTTCTTTTCATGTTTATATTTCCAATTTTTAAATTTAAGTTTTAGTTTAAAATGTATATTCTTTAAGTGAAATATACAAGCACTTACTGCACTTAGTTTAAACCATCATCTTTAAAGAAACAGTACAAACTAAAATCTGGTTCTAAGTTATCTTGGGCAGGGAAGTTTCTAGCTGCTGTTTCAACACCAATCTTTCTACCTGTCCAAATAAACTTACCTGCGTTTGTTACGTTAGCATAAATAACATCTGAGAATTTACCTATATATTTTCCTGACATAGCTATCCCACAATCTAAACTAACTCTAATCTTCTCTACTTTTTCTATGTCATCCATCAACCTATCTGAATGAGCTAACAAAACTAAACTGCACTTTATAGCATTAACTAAAGTATAGGTAAAGTCATTTAGTTGTTTTTGTACAACACCATAATCACTTAGTTGGTTTATTAATCTATCACCTTGCAACAAACCCCATATACCATGTACAATAGGTGACAAACCATCGATAACAAGAACATCTTCTTCAGATAAATCAGCTATATTACCTAAAGTAACTTCTTCACCTGTAACATAATCTTTTGCTTTTATATTAGTTAATCCTGAAACAACATCGATAAAATATGTATACTTATCTTTATTTGCGTTACTGTCTTTATCTGTTGTCATTGCTTTACTCACTGAATCAGATGCAAACTTTTTTAAAGCATTTAGTTCAGCCGAAAAAGCTTTCTTTGTGTTAGGTCTAATTACAGCATAATAAAATTGGTTTGGTTTTATATCTAAACCATAAAACTTTATTCCTTTTTGTATACCTGCAAAAGAATTGTTTTCTGTAGCTAAAAGAATCACACGTTGGTTTGGTCTTATGTCACGCAACTTAAATAAAGTAGCTAAACTAAAACTTTTACCTGTTGAACCTAACCCATGTAGTAATATTATTGCTTGTTTAATCATTTTATACCTAACTTTTGTTTATATTCTGTTAAACTTACTTCACGTTTTTCATCACTTAACCACATTACTTGTTTCATATCAGATTGTAATATAGCTTCCCCATGTTCAGACATACAACCTTGTGCGTATGTACATTGTCTAGCATAGGAATTACAAGCATTATGTGAATAAGATGGGTAGAATGATTGTTGAGCAACACCATTTTCTTTATAATACATATACTTATCAACTAATTCATGTATTTTATTGAATGTTGTGGTTGACCACTGTTCAATCATAAAATCATTTACTTTAATTTCTATTTCAAAACTATCTTCATGTTTAGATAGGATAGGAACTTTTCTTATCAAAGCACCTTCAGGAACAATACCTAATTGCTTACTTGCCCAACAATAAGCAATCAATTGGGAGTCTGTTCTATATGGTGCTTCTTCCCTAACTATATCAACTGTTTTTGTTCCTTTTATCCTAGATAAACCACCTGTAGTTTTTTCATCAACTACATAAACACCTACACGTTTACCCATAATGTTTCTTTCATACAAACCATCTAACTTACCTTTAAAAATAAGATTTTGATTAGGTATTTCAGGGTGTGGTATACCTAAATCAAAGGCAAACTCATATTCTATGGCATGTTCACCATTAGTTAACTTAACTGGTGTTAGTAAACTATCTAAAGGAAATCTTTCAAAATACTTTTTTAAAGTGAAAGATAATCTTTCATTAGATTTATTACTATCACCTGTATCTTCACTCTCTAAAATATGTTTACAACCTATTTCAATTGCATCTTCTTCTGATTTACCTTCATTAAAGTAAGCTTTTCTAACTAACTCACAACCTTTAGCAAAATTACCTCCCGCAATTAAGTCAGATGATTTATAAGTATTGTTTACTAATTTTTGACAATGCCGCCTAAAGAAGTATAATTCGCACTTCCATATATCACCCATTGTTGTGTTACTAAAGTTAATAGGAAATAAGGTATTTTTAATACTCATAAAATACTCAATCCAATTTACTTACTAGAACATAATCTACACCTATTTCTTTAATTTCTTCTAAACTATACTCAACACCATATACTAACCGTTTTAGAGGTTTTAAAACTAAAGCTTGTGTATAGCCTGTACATTCAATACGCTCAACACTTTCAGGATTGATGCCAACTAACTTAACTGTTTGGTGATTACTGTAACAAGTAGGTTTATTTTCTTCTACCCAATTTAAAGCAACTTCATGTGTTATTTTTTGTGATTTAAAAACACCTTCTTCAAGTAAAATTGTTGTGCTTAAGATAACTTTCATTTGTGAACTCCATTTGTTAAATTATTTATGTATTGTGTTAAGTTTTGTGCTTCGTTTTCTAAACATACTATACTTTCATTGACTTCCTCTAAGTCAGTTATTAATTGTTGGTATTCTGTAATATCTTCTTTTACTAATCCTGAAACATATTCTTGTAAACCTAACCTGTAATCCATTGGGCAGGTTCTTTTTAAAGCATAACTACTTGGGTAAAAATTACCTACAATAAAAACATCTTCATATATATCATCAAGCAAAGCATCATAGTCATCTGTAAAATCCCATATACTAGGTTCATAAACTTCAACAGCATTTTCTAACTTTTCTTTAAGTTTGTATACTTTATCTAACTCTTCGAATAAATCTGTGTATGCACTCATTTTGTCTTATCACCATTGTAATGTTTCTGGGCTTATATTGTTTTCTATAGCTTCATTGTATTTTTTTATAAAGTTTAAGTCTTCTTCACTTACAGTTATTCCCTCCTTTACGTTAGTTATCAATAACTTATGTTTTTTCTTTAAAGCCGCTTTAGTAGGTGGTTTAGGTGGTTTAGGTGGTTTAGGTATTTTTGGCGGTTTAACTTTTTCTACATTTAAATTAAAAGCTTCTGTTCTTGTTACCCTTAAATAAGGTACAACAATATTTTTAAACATTTCTAAAGTAATTTCTTTACCTTCTATTTCTTTACGCTCCCTTTTTATCCTACTTACTTCAACTTCACTGAAACCATGTACATACTTTACTTCCTCTTCTACTGGAACTAAGTTAGCTGTAAATCTGTCATTCATAACAAACCTCGATAAAAATATAAATTTTTGGCTGCTCTACTTGTTGCAACATATCTACACTTATTTTGCTCAATTTGATTTGCATTACTTACAATGTCACTATTGATAACAATTACACTATCTATTGTTGAACCTTGCAAACGATGGCTAGTAGCAGCATAAAAATGTTTAATATCTGCAAAACAAGATAGAATAAAATGCCTCTTTAAATATGCTTTAGCTCTTTCTACTTTATTAGACTCACCCCATGCTTTATGTTCAAGAAACTTACTTAACTTAGTTTTATCATCTTGGTTAACACAAGTATAAATATTTATGTTACCTTCCTCACATAAAACATTTAGTTTATAACAAAGCAAGTTATTAAACTTATTTAAATTAACTGTTAATGTTTCACATGAAACAACTTCTAGTTTAGAATTAGAATACAATACATCACAATTTTTATTCGCTTGATTACCTAAAGTAGTTTCTGTATAAGTTTCCAACCCATCTATTACAGTTAATGGTGCTGTTATGATTAACTTATCTTTAGGTAAATACAAATTGTTTACTGCATCAGAACCAAAGATAGTTTCTCTAACTTTTTTATTCAATCTATCTACACCTGCATTACTCCACAAAGCTATTTTCAAATTACCATTTAAAAACATATACTTAGCGTCATCTGATTTAAGTAAAGTAAGTAAATCAGCTTTACAAATATCAAAATCTTTCGGTATAAGTTTGTTTGTTGTGTAGATATTGTTCTCTAGGTATTCATTAAAATCCCATAACTTACCTGTGTTTCGTACAGGCTCAGTTAAAGTAACTTTAGTACATGATAACTTAAATACAGGTGAGATACATTTATCAAAAACCTTCCTTTTCGGTACTACTGGAGGTAACTGACTTTCATGACCTACAAAAAGTATCTTTATACCTATACTACATAGAATATCTAGTAACCAATCATCTAACATAGATACCTCATCTATAATACATAGCTCAAAGTTGTTCCATAAGTTAGGTAGTTTATTTTGCTCAAACTTAAGTTCTTTACCTTCAGTTGTAGGTGAGATACCTAAAGATGAGTGAACTGTTTTATATAAGTAATCTGGATTTTCATCTATTTTATCTTTTAATTGTTTTAAAGCTTCGTGTGTAGGTGCAGTAAGTAAAGTTTTTACACCTAATTCTTTGCAAACTTCATTAACCAAGAAACTCTTGCCTACCCCACCTGAGCCATTTAAGATACAAAAACACTCAGATGATTTATACCACCTAAGTATCTTTGTGAGTGCCTTTTGTTGTCCTTCGTTAAGCATTATAAAACTAAATCTAAGTTTATTGCTTCGTATGGGTAAACTGGGTTACCTTTAATCCAACAATAATCTTTTGTTGCATACTCAATCACAACTTCATAATTTTTGTTAGAATATTGCATACTTGAAGCTAATCTAACCTTATCCGAGATGTTAGAATGTGAAAGTAGCCTAACAAACTTGTTTATGTTTGCTTCTGAACCTTCTAACCTAACTACATTCATGTGCTGGTAACATGTTAAGATATTTACACCAGCTTCCTCACCTAAACAATGAAGAATATGTGCTTTGATGTCTAAGTTATTTACTGCACTTATGATAGTATCCTTTACTGTCTCTAAAGATACACTAGAATATTTATCACACAAACTGTAAACAAAGTAGTCTTCATCAAAATCATCTAACATATCCTTGTAAACTTCTTTCTCTAAACCTTCTACGTTTACAAAATACTCTTTAACTAAAGTTTTACCTATAAATTCTTTACTCATTTTTATTTCCTTTTGTTTTGTTAAGCTATTTAACTTAAGATGTCTGATATTGCAAATACGTAACCAGTGCAATCACACCTATATTCTCTTCTATGAACATAACTATCAATATATTCATAAATCTTCCTATACCTATTCCAAATAGGTATACCCATACTACTACTAATTGAACGTATACTTTCTTTACTATCAACTTCAACTACATTACCTTCACTACTATATACTCTATACTTAATAGTCATTACCTTTCCTTATAGTTCATTTTGGTTTAATTACCGCATTGCATACTAGATTGTTTACCTAATATGCAATACGTTAACTAATCTTCGTTATTAATCAGCTCATATATTTCTTTTGCTAACTCTTCCATTTCTTCAACTAACTCTATATAATCAGGTAAGTTTTCAATCTCTACATTAGCTACATAATCAGCCAAAGCGCATCTATAAGCTATCGGGTCTACATTCCTTAACACGTATGAATTACCATAAGTCATATTTAAGATTGTTACATCACCTAACTCATCTAAAAGTTCATCAAACTCATCTATAAAGTCAGCTTGTTCAGGTTCAAAACTATCTATTCTACCTTGTAAATCTATACTTAAATCCTTTAACTCATTTAACCTATCCAAGGTAAAGCTTTGTATTGTAAAATACATGTAGACACATTCATCAAAATCTGATTCATCGGTTAAGTCTTCTATGTAAGTGCAACACTTAGGTATTGCATTTAAATCTAAACCTTGAAAAAGTTTGTTAACATACTCTTGGTAACTTTCTTTGTCGTATAAATCATCTTCTAAATGTTCAGTAGCTTCGTAACTTAACAAGTAATCTTTAACTTCTTGATAAGTAGACTTATTTGTTACGGGAACTTGAATAACTGGGTTATGACTACCAGAAAAGTAACTTGGAGTTGAAGTCTCTACATGGTTTATTTCGTAAGTATGTTTCATTTTTATGTTCCTTAAATTGTTGTTTATGTTAGATTGTTTATCTGTTGTGTTCTTCTAACTAACTTACCTTTCTTAGCTGGTATTACATCACCTAAGTTATATAAGTTGTCTGGCTGTAAGTTTATATATACATAAGGTATGCCACACAAACTTACTTTAATATATTTTCTACCTATGGTTACTTCACCTAAGTAAGTTTGCCTTACTTTATGTAATACTCTATTTTGTAACTTAGTTAATTTATTCATGTTAATCTTCCAAGATACTATCAGTAAATACTCTAACTTTCTTACCTTTGTAACTTATATGTGCTACAGCAAAGTTACCTAGTGTTTCCCATAAACTAACTGTTCTAGTAACTTCTTTACCTTGTTTTGTAAGTAAAGTTATTTTACTTTTCTTACCTTGTTTATCTAAAGTAATAAACCTGCTACCACTATTGTTCAAATAATGCATTGTCATAACATCCACCTTTTTTGTTGGTTTTTAAAATCTATGGGTAATAATACCATGCCATTCGAGTCATGGCAAGCGATAAAAATAATTATTTATTGTTACAGCCGTAACGCAATGGCATGATGCTATTATAATGAAATAGGTGTGTATTGCAAACGATTAAATTTAATATTCGCATATTTACACCAGTACAGCTAAACGGTTAAAATTGCCCTATATATAAAGAATAAATTAAGGGTAAAAATAACCCATAAATTTATTGACAATGGCATGACAATAAACGATAATAAACCGTCTTCAAAATTTGTCGACAAAAGCAGTATATTCTACTTAACTTAACTTAAAGGTAAACTATGTTACTTTATGAAAACACTTATTATGCTAACTTACATGAGCTAGAAGGTTCAGTTACTATACCTAATGAACTTAAAGGTTTCTTAGATAAACAACAAAGTAAGTTAGATAGTTACCAAACTGAAGTAGGCTTAATGGATAAAAGAGTAGAATTCCTAGATGAGCAAGTTTGTTTAGCTAGGGAACTTATAGAAGAGATATTAGTTTGCTTAAAACAAACTAACAAGTCGAAAGACTTAAAACAAAGGATCAAGAGTTTAATTGATGCTAGTATGTTTGAAATTTAATTTAACTTAACTTAAAAAACTTTTTAGGAATACAACATGAACATTATCAAAGTAAATACACAACAGTTGCTGGAAGACATCAAATTACATACAACTAAAAGTAAAAAACCTACTCATTTTAAGTTAGTTATTGATGATAGGTTATTTAAACTAACAAGCTTAACAAAAAACCTTGTTGAGATAGAAACAAGTAGAGAATACTTTACTGATTTACAGAATACAGGAAGTATTTCTGTCTGTATAAGTTCAACAGACTTAATTAAGTATGTTAACCTAAACAATATATTTACTACTTTTGAGTTACACCTAAACAAACTTAAAGTTAATGGTTCTGAGGTTGAGTTATCTAACAATGAATTTCATTCTTATGTAGGTGATTTTGAACCTAAAGATACTTTATGTAAAGACATAGTTAAATTGGTAAAGCAAGTAAGTCATGCATTACCTAAAGCAAGTGAAGTTAGATACTTTCTACATGGAGTTGCTATAGATAAAGAAAGTATCTTTGCTGTTGACGGTAATAGAGTAGCTAAAGTTAAAGCTAAACATTATACTAGCTTTATGTTACCTATGAGTTTGATACCTTACTTAAGTTTGTTTAAGGGTTATATTGAAGTTCAAGTAGCTGAAAACTACATTAAGTTAGTTACTGCTGAACTTACAGTAACAACAAATAGTATCGAATTTAAAGATACTATGTTTAAAAAGATTGATGAGATTAAAGCAAATACCCAAACAAAAGTACAAGTAGACAAAGCCTCGCTGCTAACCTTAGTTAATTTCGGGCTTTCATATAATTTAGGTAAATATGACGGTAGGTTATTTACATTTAGCAGAGATAAGCTAACAATAGAAGACCCAGATACAAAAACAGTAGGTGATGTTCTTTGCATAGACTTGTTAGGTAAAGAAATTAAAAAGGGTTTTTCTCTATCTTATGTTAGAGATGCTTTGAAAGCTTGTAAAGGTAAAATAGTAAGTATAACTTGTTATGACTCGGCAATGGTTATAGTTGATGAAAGTAAAGCTGAATTTACTATATGTGAAATGAGATTGTAACATTAACATAACCTAAGTAAGTTATAAAACTACTTAACTTAACTTTTAACAAAACTTTTTAGGAATATAATCATGTTTAATCCAACAAACGAACAAATTGCAATAAACAATGTGGTAAAATTATGTAAAGATGTTTACATAGAAGCCTTAGCAGGAACAGGAAAAAGCACAACATTACGTTACTTAGCTGAACAAAACAAAGATAAAAACTTTGCTTGTTTATGTTTCAATGCTGCTAACGCTGAAGAAGCTAACTTAAATAAGGATAAACCTGATAACATTATTTACCTCACTGTACATGGGTTAGCTTACCGTGAAATTATTGGTAAACGCAAAGGTTACAAAAATAAACTAGGGAACTATTTGGATTTCAATGACTTAGATACAGTAAGATTGAAAAGTATAATAGGTTATGAAGCTTATAAAGCCGATGAAGAAAAGGCAAGGTTAAACATCTATAAAAAGGGTGTGCTAGAAACTATAAATATGTTCTGTAAAACTGATAAAGATGATTTACGAAGCTATGCTAAAAGTGTCTTAACTTTTATGTTTTCTGCTGAAAGTGAATCAACTTTATATAAACAAATTGAGTTGGATTCAGAAAGAATAGAAAAGTTAGCTAGGTTTGTGAAAGAACACTGGTTACATATAACGGATAGCACAACTTTAGGCAAAATCACTCATGATGTTTACTTAAAGATGTATGAGTTAGAACAAATTAAGATGTTTTCAGTCTACGATAAGGATAAAAAAACTAATGTTGAGTTAGATGTTATCATGATTGATGAATTTCAAGATAGTAACCAAGTAACATTATCTATATTCCTTAATCAAACTAGGTTACAGAAGATTGCTGTGGGTGATGCTAACCAAACAATCTACTCATGGCGTGGTGCATTAGGTAAAGTAGAAAACTTAGATGGTTTTGAATATAAAACATTAACCGAATCATTTAGGTTTGGTGCAGATATAGCTAGGAAAGCTAACAAAATACTAGAAAAACAAACTGACTTACGTTTAGTAGGTTTAGGTGGTTTGAGTGGTAAAAATACCTCAGCACATTTATGTAGAACAAACACAAGTGTACTGTCTGCAACTATAGAATACATAAAACAAGGTAAGAAAGTTTACACCAACATAAACCTAAAAGATGTATTTTCTAAACTATGGCATATTGAACAAGCAAGATGGAATAAAGAAATACGTTATCCACATAAAGAATTACTTAACATAACAAATAAAGAAAGTTTAGATGAAATGTTAAGTATGAATGAAGAGATAAAATCTTTAATAAGATTGATTGAGTTTTTTAACAATAGGTTTGGTGGTTTGGTTAAAGCTAAAAATGAGTTAATAAACAATATCTTACCTAGTCCTGCTGGTGCTAACATAACTGTATCAACAATACATAGAAGTAAGGGTTTGGAATGGGACAATGTTGTAATCGATGATGACTTTATTGTAAGTAAAGAAGATGAAGTTATAGTCCCTTTAGATAAGTTAGGTGAAGATAGTGAGTTGCGTAACTTACTTTATGTAGCTGTAACAAGAAGTAAAGGTAACTTGACTTATCCAAGTTACCTAGATACTTTACTTAGATAAGTTTTTAAGTTCCTCAACTATATAAGGGTTTGACCTAAGTTTGTTTCTTTCTTGCTTACTTAGGGATAACCAATCTAAAGTAACTTCCTTAGCCACTGCATTATCTAAGTAAGATAAGTAGTGGCTAAACTTATCTTGTTTACTTTTAACAATTGCATAGGCTTTGTGTATATCTTTTAAAATATATTGCCTTTCATTTACTTTTAAAGGTAGTTTGGTGTCAAAAATCTTAACAAGTTTGCTTGCTGTTATGTTGAGTCTGTTCTGACTACCTTTGCAAGCCGATAACCTTACTCTTATTAAGGCTAATGCACCCTGTTTAAGTAGGTATTTTTGAAAATCAGTTAGGTTAGATAAATCACCTAAATCTAATTTATAGTTTGTACTGTCAATAACTATTGATAGTGTATCTTCTGTCTGTTCTATTTTATAATTCATAATGTTCCTGAAAAAACCAAACTAAAAAAGCTCTCCAACCTCTGTTTCTACTAACTAACCTTCCCAACCTTCCCACCGGCGACCCAACTTAATATCCCCCTCCTCACCTTACCAACCAACCTTCCCACCGGCGACCCAACTTATATACACCCATTCTACCCACCGGCGACCCAACTTAATATATACCTTTATCTATCCCAACATACCCAAGCCCGCCAAGCTACTCAACTTTGCTTAACAATCCCATATATTATACGTTAAGTTAATGTTGAGTGCAATAGATATAATCTAAATATTTTAGAATCAAAAAATTACTCTACTATATACAGATAAAAATATTGAACATCTAATAAAAAACAGCTTGCAAAGT
>Ga0209297_1000937_pt1 | contig 17466 bp, 13 predicted proteins | sample S_130805_MF_Meta_FD_187322 | JGI IMG/M metagenome (GOLD analysis project Ga0209297, IMG submission 187322) | Freshwater microbial communities from Lake Simoncouche, Canada to study carbon cycling - S_130805_MF_MetaG (SPAdes) (version 2) | ecosystem: Environmental > Aquatic > Freshwater > Lake ... | reverse complement strand
GGTGCATTCGTTCCTCAGGGAATCACCTTGCGCCTTGCCGGAGATGCCAACGACTATGTCGGTAAAGGTTTGTCGGGTGGTCGCATTGTTGTGCGGCCCGATAGTGCAACTTCGTTCGCTGCCGAAGACAACGTGATTGCTGGCAACGTCATTGGTTATGGCGCAACAAGTGGCGAGATCTACTTACGCGGCATGGTCGGCGAACGTTTCTGTGTGCGTAACTCCGGAGCAACTGCTGTAGTCGAAGGTGTTGGCGACCACGGTTGCGAATACATGACTGGTGGGCGAGTCGTTGTGCTCGGTCCGACTGGCCGCAACTTTGCAGCTGGTATGTCTGGTGGTGTTGCTTACGTCTATGACCCGCAATCTGTCTTTGGGGCCAAGGTCAACTACGAGCTGGTTGAACTTGAATCACTATCAAGCGCAGATCTTGACGAGTTGCAGGCAATCCTGACAGTGCATGTCACCGAAACAGAGAGTGCTGTTGCCGCAAAGGTTTTGGGTAGTTGGGCAACTGAGTCAGCTAACTTCCGCAAAGTTATGCCCCGTGATTACAAGCGAGTACTTGAAGTCATGGCTGATGCCAAATCAAATGGACTCAACGAAGAAGAAACATTGAATCGCGTGATGGAGGTGGCTCGTGGGTGAGACAACTGGATTCTTGAAATGGGAACGCCAAAGCCCTAGCCATCGGCCGGTGCCGGTGCGCTTGCGCGACTGGAAAGAGGTTTACGAACCATTCGATGCTGACGAACTCAATCGCCAAGCTGGTCGCTGCATGGACTGCGGTATTCCTTTCTGTAACAACGGTTGCCCACTTGGCAACTTGATTCCCGACTGGAACGATCTCGTTTATCGCAACCACTGGAAAGATGCGATCGAGCGTTTGCACGCCACGAACAACTTCCCGGAATTCACTGGTCGGCTGTGCCCGGCTCCGTGCGAATCTGCCTGTGTTGTGGGCATTAGCTCCAACCCAGTGGCCATTAAGCAAGTCGAAGTCGAAATCATTGATCGCGCGTGGGATGAAGGTTGGGTTATTCCGCAAATGCCCAGTGTGAAAACTGGTAAGCGTGTTGCGGTCATCGGTTCTGGTCCTGCTGGATTGGCTGTGGCTCAACAACTCACTCGTGCCGGACACGAAGTGACTGTGCTTGAGCGTGCCGACCGCATTGGCGGCTTGTTGCGTTATGGCATTCCCGAATTCAAAATGGAGAAGCGTCATGTTGATCGTCGCGTCGCACAGATGGAAGCTGAAGGAACTGAATTCCGCACCAACGCAATCGTGGGACAAAATATTGACATCGATGTCTTGATGGCAACGTATGACTCAGTGGTGTTGGCATGTGGTGCAACTGCTTGGCGCGATCTTCCCGTACCTGGTCGCGAATTGACTGGTATCTATCAGGCCATGGAGTACTTGCCTTTGGCAAACAAGGTTCAGCACGGCGACATGGAAGTTTCGCCCATCAACGTAAGTGGCAAGCATGTTGTGATCATCGGTGGTGGCGACACCGGAGCCGACTGTCTTGGTACATCGCATCGTCAGGGCGCGGCCTCGGTGACCCAACTTGAAATCATGCCGCAACCACCTCAGAAGCGCGGTGGAGCAAACCCGTGGCCGCAATTCGCCATGGTATACAAAGTGACGTCGGCTCATGAAGAGGGCGGTGAGCGCCTATACAGCGTGAATACCGAACGCTTTATTGATGACGGTTCGGGCAACGTGCGCGCCTTGTTGATTCACGAAGTCGAAATGAAAGATGGCAAGTTCGTCAAGGTCGAAGGTAGTGATCGTGAATTGCCCGCTGACTATGTCTTCTTGGCGATGGGTTTTGTTGGTCCTGAGAAAGGTTCGTGGCTTGACAAGTTGGGCATCGAACTTGATGAGCGTGGCAACGTCAAGCGCAACGATGAGTACATGTCGAATGTGCCAGGCGTTTTTGTGGCCGGAGACATGGGTCGTGGTCAGAGCCTGATTGTGTGGGCAATTGCCGAAGGTCGAGCCTGTGCTGCAGGTGTTGACGCCTTTTTGATGGGCGAAACCACCTTGCCAGCACCTATCTTGCCATCTGCTCGTCCACTCGTTTAATGCAACCTGCCATGTTCAGAGCATCGGGGCGATCTAGATTGAAGGGCGTGTTACGACTTCGAATGTCCCTTCTGTTTGCTGGCCTTGGAGCAATGGCTCTGTTGAGTGCATGCGGTAGCGACCCCGGCTCGTCGGTCACAACATTGCGTCCCCTCACATCGACGAACTACGCCACGACGCCACCGTCGGTTGTGACAACTGTTGACCCGGCGAACACGCTTCCTCCTGCAATCAGTTACACGATTGTTCCTAATGATTCTGTCTACGCGATCGCTAGCAAATTTGGAATCGCCCCCGATGAGTTGGCGGCCTACAACAACTGGCCAGAAGGTGTGCTGCACCCTTTGGCTATCGGCACAAATATTTTGATTCCGCCGTCGGCTACACAGACGACAACTTTGCCGGGCTTGCCGATTCCGACCGAGACGACAACACCTGGACCAGATCCGGGTCAAGGTAAATACACCGTTGTTGAAGGTGATTGCTGTTTATCGCGTATCGCCGACAAGTGGGGTGTTGAGGTGTCGGCGTTGATGGCAGCTAATGGCTGGGTCGATGCGTCAGTCGTGATTTTGCCGGGTGATGAAGTGAACATCCCCGCTCAAACCAAAACGCCTAAGCCCTGATCTAGTTTCCGATGTCGGGCCAGCGGCGCTTTTGACGGCGACGCAGTCCAGCGGTTCCCATTTCACGGCGTTCTGATAACGCCCACTGACGTCGCCAGCCGGTGTATTCGGGGCCAGTCAGTTTGGTGTTTTCATTTCGTGCGGATCGTTGACGTGCAGTCCAAAAGTCGGTCAACGATTCATCGCCGAGTTCGGTCACTGCTGCTTCGATGCGGGTAGAGAAGCGGCGTGTGTTCTCATCTTCAAGAGCGCGCATCGGAGCACCAAAAACAACTTTGGTTGTTCCAAACTTGGGACGCTTCATACCTTTGCCAAAAAGTGCGCCAGTGCCGTCAATGAAAACAGGTACAACTGCGGCTCCGGTGCGACCTGACAAATACGCAGCACCACCCTTGAAATCTTGGCCCCAACCATCGGGCGAGCGTCCACCTTCGGGATAGATCATCAAACTCCATCCATCTTCAATAAGTTCTTTGATCATGTCTGATGATTTACGGCCGGTCACTTCACGGTCAATTGGGATTGCATTCAATGCCAGTGCGGCCATTGTTGCTTTCCAGCGCTTATCAAAGAAGTAATCGGCGGCCGCAGCGACAACTAGTTTCGAACGCCACGGTTCGGGTACGGCAACAGCCATGACTGCAGTGTCAAGATGCGAATGATGGTTGGGTGTGAAGATCAACGGTGGGGGATCTTTGAGTTGAGCAAGATCATGCAAGCGGTCAACGCCGTATACCTTGGGACTAGCTAAGCCCTTAATTGCGATACGGATTGGTCCGTTAACCAAACCTTTGCGCACAAACTTGGCCGGTGATTTTCGTGCCCACTTGGTGTCGTAGTCAGCACCAAGTGTTGGTTCATCTTCTGGAACCTCAACGCCGAGCGGAATCGTCGGGGGAAGATATGGAAAACCTTTGCGGTAGGTGCGCTTTGCGATGGGGTGGGTGATGCGTTCAACTAACTCGCCAATGCGCGCAGCTTTAGCGAGGTTGCTCGGTTTCCAGGGTGCGTCGTCGCGGGCCATTACAAATTCCGTATCACGAAACGTCGGCAACCATCAAGGGCGGCGAATGAAGGTGCGTAATTGTTGGGGCACGACCAACGACATCGCTGGCGATTTCTAAAGCGTCATCCATTGTTGAAGCCGGAACAAATCCGAGGCGACGCACCGTCTTTGGGTCGCCACCAACAACGATGATGCGACTGCAATGCTGCAACGCATGGCTGCCCCAGTACCACATGTAGAAGGGGTGAACCCCGTGATAGGCGTACGTTGTGCGATAGAGGTGCTTGTACCACTCGTCTTCGGCGTACTGCTTCTCCCACTTCTGCGACATCACATGCGGATCTGTCGTGTCGGCAAGAACTTGTTCAAAGAAGTCGATGTATGACGGATGATGGACAGGATGGAAATCGGGTTGCATGGGGTGCGTCATGATGATGACTCCACCTTCACGAACAAGTGGCATGCCCTTATACATGTTGAAGTAATAACCAAGGCCCATGCACATCACCAAGATGGGGTTCAAAATTGAGTGCACGTTGTACGGGCTGATGTAAGGGATGCCCAACGTCAAAATGTCGGTCTGACCCTTCACTTCAACCAATTGCTGCTTGTACACGTGCTCGGTGGTGATGCGGTGTACGGCTTCAACGTCGCCGGCCTGCACGCTCGTCATCTGGTGTGGGGCTTCAATTGAATGGAAGATCTTGCGCGCCAAACGTGTTGGTGTGCGATTGAGCGCCTTGGTTGATGCCAAGAAAGTCATGCGATCTGAAGGCTTCCATTCCCATTCGCGCTTGGCCAAGAAACCAAACGGTGATGGGAAAGTATCGGTATTGAGAGTTGTCTCAATCTGGAAAACCTTGACACCACTGTCAAGAAGAACCTTGCCCATGCGCCAGTTGCTCTTATGCAATTCGCTGCGATGTTGATCCATGAAACTGCGGGAATGAATCATGGTCTCGGGATTGTGGTGGTGACGTAACGACTTGTACGAGGACAAGCCAGTTGCTGTGCTCTTCCAGCCACCGTCCATGGCGACGAGGTTGATGTTGACGTACACGAGCAAATCGCTTTCGGCAGCCCGCTTATTGATTTCAACATCTTCCCCGTGAGGAGTCGTACCTAGGTACGACAAGTTCTCGGGGTCTTCGGCGTCATGTTGATAGAGAGTTCCGCGAGGTGCAAAGGCGTCATAGACGCGGTCGCCGACGGCGTGGCGCAACTCGGCTTCGGTCATGCGGCGGTGAAGTGCAAGCGCAGAAATGATGTGCACATCATCGACGCCGGCATCAGCGGCCATATCAAGAACTGCTTCAATGACACGTTGACGAATGTCGGGGCGCTGCATCTTGGGAAGTGGCAAGCTCACGTCATCGAAGGCGATGGTGAGTTTCATGCCTGGGAACAATTGCTCGGGCAATGGATCTTGCTCAATCGGATTTAACAACGCGTGACGAATCGCACCGTCAACGTCTTCAATTGCGGGCAATGGTTCTGGTGCGTAGATCACGCGACTACGACCTGCAGGCAGTTTCTCTAGCGAGAAGTTTTCTCCACGCCAAAAAAGAATGGGGGGAGTCGACTTATCGACTTCTAGGACAAATCCGGGACGGGGCATTAGTTTGTCTCCTTCTTGTTACGAGCGTCAGACGCGCGTAAGTCGAACACGATCTTGACTGCACCACGACGACCGGCACCGGCGGCATGGGCAAGGGCATTTTGATAATCGTCTAAGCGGTATGTCGCAGAGACAAGACGGTTGAGTTGGCAATCGGCAGCAGTTTCAATCGCTAGATCAAACGTGTGGCGCTTGCTGCCATCAGGCATTGATTCGGTTCCGTATGTATAGGCGCCAACAAGAGCGGTTTCGCGATGCCACAAACCAGTGAGATCAAGCGAAACGACTGCGGGCATACCCAGCAGAACAACGCGACCACGAGGACGAGTGAACTTCAGGCAATCCATGATGCTGTCTGATGAACCAACTGCGTCGATGGTTGCGTGACATCCGCCCGATAAATAGTCGCCAACAATATGTCCACCCGATTCGCGGCGAACTGCACGAGCCAGTTCTGCGGCCGGAACGACAACGTCGGCTCCGAGTGAGCGAGCGAAAGCTTGTTGATGCGGATAGCGAGCACCAACAATGATGCGTACTTGCGGAACGTAACGACGCAGGCCAGCAATAGCGCACAGTCCCATCGACCCTGCGCCGAGTACGGCAACGATCGGAGTTTCGCCCCGCTGAATCGCCGCTTGCACTGCGGGCCATGTTGCGAGCGCCGCATGAATTCCACCAGCTGCTGGTTCGACGAGCACTGCTTGCTCATCGGTCATGTTGTCGGGTACTTCATGAAGTTGGCTGTCGTGGGCGATGAGTTCGGTCGCCCAACCGCCGCCAGTTGATGTGCAAAATCCAGTCTGAATGCCTGGTGCAAGATGTCCACCAACAAGATGGGCGTAGTCGTCGCCGTCTCCGGGTGCTGCACCTTCGAAAGGTAGCGGTAAACCGCGACACGCATGACCAAGAACTGGTTCAAGAACAACGCGACGGCCATCATCGCAATCGGCCACAACTTCATGACCCGGGACGAATGGGAAAGACACCCAGTCATCAAAGTAAGTCGACGCGTGACCTTCAACTAGTGAGAGATCACTGCCACAAATACCGGTGAGTCTTGGCTGGATGCGATGCCAACCTTCGGCATTAGGCATTGTCGGCGCAGATTCGTTGACCAATGACAATGGTCCAAACTTTGCGGCACCGATTGTGCTCACCGGGCTCATCAAACGAGCCACGGCAAACTTGGCGGTCTTGCGGGAGATCTTAAGTGCTTTCACATTGACGACCTATATGAGTTGCGTCCATTACGAACCGAGAAACGTTTCTGTTCACGCTCAGACATCATGGGTCCGAGCGGAAGACGTGGGCGGGGTCCGCCTGGTGACTTCTCCCAATTTTCAACAAGCCAACCGCGTTTGCGGGCAATAGCAGCAAGTCGTGTTTCGGGATTCACGGCAACCGGGAATCCGACTGCTTCAAGCATGGGTAAGTCACTGCTTGAGTCGGCATACGCGATCGACTCCTCAAGGCGAAGACCTTCGGCTGCGCAGTAGTCGGCCAAAACCTGAGCGCGAGTTTCGCCAGTAGGCGGAACCTTGGCAAGTTCGCCCGAATAAGTTCCGTTGGGCCGAATCGTCATTTCGGCGGCGACGATCTCATCAAAGAGTGGCCGCAGACCTTCAACAGCGAAACTCATTGCACCAGTAATCAAGATCGTGCGGTGGCCAAGTGCGCGATGCTCGCGAACACGACGAAGGCCAGCTGGGAAACTCTTGGTCATGATGAGTTGTGCGAGCAACTCACGTGAATCTTCTTCGATCTGCTCAACCGGTGCGTCTTCGTAACGGCGATAGAAGTAACGCAAGAAATCTGATCGGTCTCTACGATCCATTGAAAGCAAGTTGGGTGCTTCTTTCATCGTGCGCAAAACATAACGGACGCGCTCTGGCGAATTGAGTCGACGAGTTGCGAGCCACGAATAGCTTTCGACGACGTTGCTAGAGATCAATGTGTTCTCGAGGTCGAAGGCAGCGACATGACGTTTTGGATCAAGAACTTGCTTGCGCAGGCGATCGCTGCGGTCGAGTGTGCTCTTACCTGGTGTCGTTTTGACTCGACTATGCAAGACAATTGACGGAAGGTGAATGGTTGAGATGTACGTGGGCCAATCAACGACGCGCGGATCGAGACAAAACGCCGATTGATCGTGGGCATCAAGTCGATCGTTAATCGCTAAAAGATTGTCGACCGAATAGATCGCTTCACATTCGGTGTACAAGCCGTATAACTCGACGTATTCAAGGGCTCGCTCAACATCGCCGCGCCTGTCTTCAAGCTTTGCCGACCAATTGGCTTGGGTGCCGCGCAAGGGGAGTGCTTGTAAAACTTTTTCACTCTTGGTGATGATGCTCTTGGCGCGTGTGAGTTGCTTTTCAACTTTGCCACGACCCGGGAACTTCCAGTCGGCAACAACGATTGGTTGGCCTTCAGAGTCATAGATCGGGTGCTCGGTGAACCAATCACGCACATTGTCAACAAGTGTTCGATACTTCAGCGGGTTGGTTGAACCACTCGCTACTTGAGTGATGTGTGGTGCATCTTCTGGGCCAAGGGCTGCGACCGCAATGATTGCTGCCACCACAATGTCAACAGGAATAACGTCAACAGTTCCCTCGGGTACCCCGGGGAATTGATCGAGCAAACCACGGGCATAAGAGATGATGACGGGTTCGGCCATGCGGAAACCGCGAATCCAGCCAGGTGACGGTTCGGCTAATGCAGATTCAATAATTGACGGGCGAACGATGCTGACGGGCACATTGCCTTTTGTTTCATGCAGCGCCTGTTCGCCGAGAGCTTTGGTGAATGCGTAAGCGTCGGGCCAGCCAACACTTGCAGCACGTGAGCGACCTGCTTCAACTAATTGATCTTTGACCCAACGTTCACGATTCTGCTCGGTCTTTTCGGCAAGGGCCGGTGCACCAGCAGCACCAAGTTCGGAACGGGCTTCAGAACGGAACTTTTGTAGTTGTGATGGCATGCGACTAGCTGCTTCGGCGTCACCGCGCAAACGACGTGCCGCAGTGACTTCGGTTTTCCAGTTGAGACCAATATCGAATGGTCCAGCACTCACTAGTTGCTCGGGTGCAGTACCGCGACGGTTGCCAGCGACGTAACACGTGCTCACGGCGACGAGGTGGGGGAATGTTCCATCGGCTCGAGGTCCGATGCGGTTGACTAATTCAGCAATGCGCATTGGTCCAAGCAAGTTGACTTCGACGGCGCTGTCGAGCGGTGAGTCAAATGAAACGCTTGCTGCCGAGTGAATGATGGTGTCGCATGAGGCAAACGTTTTGGCATCGTCAACCGACAAACCGAGACCGTCAGTTCCGACGTCGCCGGCCACAACACTGACGCGACGTTGCATGGTTGCATCAAAGTCGGGGCCAAGTGATGCACGTAAGCGATCAAAGGCATCGTTTTTAAAAATCTCACGGCGAACGCGTTCTGCTGCCGCAGTACGACGACCGTTGCGAACGAGTAAAACGACTTCGCAATCGTGGACGCTAAAGAGCAGGCGTTCGACGAGGGCTGTGCCCACAAAGCCGGTTGCACCGGTGACCGCGATGCGTTTGCCACGGAGATTTTCGGAAATCACGAATCAGTTATAACACGGTTCTCTACCAATTGGTAGAGAAATCTGAGAAAATCGGGATTCTTGGCTGAATGGGCTGGTAGGAATAGGGAATGGCCAGTCGCCCAGTGAGTCCACATCGACGCGGAGATACCCGTGAGCGCATTTTGGAAAGTGCCACGATTCTGTTCGGGACCAGGGGTTTTGACGCGGTCAGCCTTGATCAGATTGCGACCGAAGTGGGGGTGGCCAAGCAAACCTTGCTGTATTGGTTCGCCTCAAAGGATGACTTAGTTCAGGCAGTTTTGGCCAATATGGCTACCGAACTGACCGTGGTTGTCGAGGCCGCGATGCGGGCCGCTCCCGACGACCCGCTTGATCGATTGGAAGCCGTCGTCCATGCCGTGTTTCGTTCGGCCGTTCGGCGTCCGGCATTACTCGGTTTGTTGCGTGAGTTGAGTCGATTGCCAAGCGGTGCCACGGGATATATGACTGAACATCTCAATCCACTCGTTGATCGAGCAGTGAGCTGGATGCAATCAGAAATGGAAATCGGTCGCCTGCGTCAAGGTAATCCAGCGATCATCGTTGCAATGGTGTACGCGACCGTGACTGGAATTGCGACTGAACCAGAGGCGTTACGCGTCGTGGGTTGGCAACAAGACATTGTGGGTCTGCGAAATCTGCGTCTCGAGATGACTCGCTTCTTGCGCGCGGCGTTAACGCCCGAAAAATTTTGAGTCAGTGACCGGTATTGCGGCGGCGCCGACTGTGGCGTTCACGAGCGAGTTCAACAAGTTGATCAATAAGTTCGGAGTAGCTCACGCCGGTTGCCATCCATAGTTTCGGGTACATCGAAATCGGTGTAAATCCGGGCATGGTATTGACTTCGTTGCACAAAAATCCACGGCCATTTTCTTCGAAGAAGAAATCAACTCTGGCTAAGCCTTCACCGCGAAGAACTTGAAAAACCTCAATGGCTAGTCGACGAACGGTGTCACTTTGCGCTGCGGTGAGCGGCGCAGGAATCATGAGTTGAGCACCATCGCTGAGGTACTTGTCGTCGTAGTCGTAGAACTCGTGGCCAGGAACAATTTCGCCAGCGACACTTGCTTGCGGTTGATGACTGCCAAGTACCGCCACTTCAATCTCGCGTCCGACAATCGCTTCTTCAAAAACAAGCCACTCGTCGTACGTCATTGCAATATCGGTTGCCGCAACAAGCTCATCGAAATCGTGGGCCTTGCTCACGCCAACCGAAGAACCCATATTGGCTGGTTTCACAAAGATGGGATATTTGAGTTCAGCGGCAATTTGCTGAAGTCGTGATGCAGATACGTCACTGTCACGTAGAGCGACATAACGAGGTTGAGCGATTCCGTGTCGTGCAAGTACATCTTTTGACATGGCTTTATCCATGCCAACTGCAGAGGCCAACACTCCAGCTCCGACATACGGGACATCGAGTAGTTCAAGAAGTCCTTGAACGGTGCCGTCTTCGCCTAATGGTCCGTGGAGTAGTGGCATCACCACGGTTGATCCGCCCGCCGAAGCCGCAGTGAGCGCAAGTGCAGACGACACCGAGCGTCCAGATGCCTCAAGTCGAGCAGGAATGGCGTCGGGGCCTTGGTCAAGTGCCGCCATCGCCGATTCGGCAAGGTGCCACTGACCCGATCGGTCAATGCCGAGAGCGGTCACGGTATATCGATCGGGATTGACCGCTTTCATGACGTGGGCAGCGGTTGAGCAACTCACATCGTGTTCAGCCGACTGGCCTCCGAAAATGATGACGAGATTGATGCGGTCGGTCTCGCTGCTCTCAATGTGGCCCACGGCTAGACGATAGTGCGCCATGGCTCTCAGTACAGGCAGGTCACAGGAAAGGCGGGCAATAGGTCGGTCGCCAACGAACCTGACGCACTAGATTTGACGGCGTATGGCACGGTCACAGTCAAATAGTTCAGATCCCAAGTTTCTCACCCACCACGCATTGCGAATCAAGGGCTTTTCGAAGAGCGAAACCTTGGCAGAGATCGTGGCGCTTGATGTTGCTGTCGTCGATAAACATCTGCAAGAGCTTCAGGCCGAAGAAATGGCCATGTTCCGAGAGGCCCGTTCGCTTTGGCAACTGACTCCTGCTGGTCGGGCTGCTCACCCCGAAGCCTTAGCCAAGGATGTCGCCGGACTTGATCTCGACGCATTGAAGCCGCATTACCACTCGTTCTTAGAAATTAATGACACGTTTAAGCATTTGTGCGGCGATTGGCAGTTACGCGATGGCGCACCGAACGATCACTCTGATGACAAGTATGACCAAGAGATCATCAAGCGATTAGTAACTCTTCATACAGCTGCCGAGCCGGTGGTCTCGTCGATGGCCACAATCGTTCCCCGCTTGTCGCCGTATGTGCCTCGACTCGAATCAACGTGCAAGTTGGTCGTGGGTGGAGCAAACAATATGTTCACAGGTGTGATGTGCGGTTCGTTCCATGATGTCTGGATGGAACTTCACGAAGATCTCATTTTGTCGCAAGGTATTGATCGTGCTGCCGAGGGTTCATTCTGATGGCCCGCTTCGGACGTGTGATTACCGCAATGGTGACACCATTTGACGCGAGTGGTGCTCTTGATCTCGATGGTGCGCGTCGCTTGGCTCGCTGGTTGCAAGACAACGGCAATGACGCACTCGTCATTGCCGGAACCACTGGTGAGGCTCCGGTACTCACCGACAACGAACGTTTGAGTTTGTTCGCTGCTGTCACCGAAGCCGTCACGATTCCGGTCATCGCCGGAACCGGCACGAATGACACGTTGCATTCAATTCACATGACCAAAGAAGCCACCAAATTAGGTGTTGCTGGTCTGCTTGTCGTGGCTCCGTATTACAACCGCCCACCGCAGTCGGGAATCGAAGCCCATGTGCGTGCCGTTGCTGAATCTTCACATTTGCCAGTTGTTGTCTATGACATTCCAGCGCGAACCGGTCGCAAGATCAATACGTCAACACTTTTGAAGTTGGCTCGCGAAGTGAAGAATGTTGTTGCGCTCAAGGACGCCGCGGGCAACCCAGCTGAAACTGCAAATGTCATCGCGAACGCTCCCGATGGTTTTGAGGTGTACAGCGGAGACGACGGATTGACTTTGCCGTTGATGGCTGTTGGTGCGGTTGGTGTGATTGGAGTGGCGACACACTGGGCGGCTGCCGATCATCAACGCATGTTCAATTGTTGGGAAGCCGGTGACGTTGCTGGTGCAATCGCCATCAATCAGACGTTGCTCGAAAGTTTCGCTTATGAGACTGGCGATGAATCGCCGAACCCCATCCCGAGCAAGGTCATGATGAATGTGCTCGGACTCAATGTGGGCCAATGCCGTTTGCCAATGGGACCACCAGCTGACTTTGTTGCTGACAAGGCCAAGATGGTCTGGGCCAATTTGCAAGCATCCCGTCAGCGAGTTTCCTGATGGCCGCTCCGGTCCGCGTGGCCTTTTTAGGAGGCCTTGGCGAGATCGGTCGCAACTGTATGGTCATCGAACAAGATGACAAGTTGTTGTTAATCGACTGTGGTCTGATGTTCCCTGATGCTGACATGCATGGCATCGATTTAGTTCTTCCCGACTTCACCTGGCTTCGTGAAAACGCTGATCGGGTTGTCGCATGTGTGGCGACACATGGGCACGAAGATCATGTCGGAGGACTGCAGTATTTGCTGCGCGATCTCAGCTTTCCCGTGTACGGCTCGGACGTCACTTTGGGACTTGCCAAGAATCGCATTGAAGAAGCTGGGCTTCTCGGCAAAACCGAACTCATTGTTGTTCGCGATGGCGAACGACGAATGATTGGGCCGTTCGATGTTGAATTCATTCCGGTGACGCATTCGGTTCCGCATGCGTTCGCTATTGCAGTTCATACACCGCAAGGAGTCATCCTTCACTCTGGCGACTTCAAATTAGACCTGACTCCGGTTGATGGTCGCCGAACCGATTTGGCGCGTATTGGTTCTATCGCATCAAATGAAGGCATTCGCTTGTTGCTGTGCGATTCAACGAACGCTGAAGAACACGGACACGCGCCAAGTGAAACGTCAATTAGTGGCGTGTTGTGGTCGCTGTTTCATGAACATCGTGATCGTCGCATCATTACGGCGAGTTTCGCCAGCCATATCCACCGCATCCAGCAAATCATTGATGCGGCCGTCGACACTGGTCGCAAGGTGGCCACAATGGGCCGTTCAATGCAAAAGAACGTACGCATGGCTCGCGATCTTGGAGTGCTGCGAGTTCCCGATGACACGCTGATTGATATTGAGCAAGCCGATGATTATCCGCCGCACAAGGTGTGCATCATTTCAACGGGCAGTCAGGGCGAACCGATGTCGGCACTGTCGCTCATGGCCCGCGGTGACAGCAAGTGGCTCAAGGTCGGCGAACATGACGCAGTGATTTTGTCGAGTCACGCAATTCCCGGAAACGAAACCAATGTCACTCGCGTGATTGATGGCCTGTTGCGGCTTGGTGCCGAGGTTGTGCACTCTGGTATCGCTGACGTGCATGCAACCGGACACGCTCAGGCTGATGAACTGAAGACTTACTTGTCAATCGTCAAACCCGAATTCTTCGTTCCGGTTCACGGCGAGTACCGACATCTGGTTGCTCACGCCAAACTCGGAATCTTGATGGGTGTTGCCAAAGACAATGTGTTGCTCTGTGAAGACGGCGATGTCATTGAACTGTCGGATGAAGGTCTGGATCATGCCAATCGAATTCCGGCTGGCTATTTATACGTCGATGGCATCGTGGGCGATGTAGGGCAAGGAGTTTTGCGTGATCGCAAAGTATTGGCCGAAGAAGGCGTCGTTGTCGTTGTTGTCACCGTCGACATTGGTTCGGGCAAAGTGCTGACTGGTCCAGAAATCATTACGCGTGGTTGGGTGTATGCCCCTGAAGCTGAAGACCTACTTGATGAGGCGTGCGATGTTGTTGCAGCGGCAGTTGAAAAAGCTCTCGCCGAAGGCGTGCGCAGCCCCGAGGCTCTTGAAAAAGATGTGCGTCGAGCCGCGGGTCGATTTGTGAACGAACGCACGAAGCGTCGACCGATGATCGTGCCAGTCGTTATGGAGGCGTAATTGTTGCGTCGGCTTGGGACGGTTGTTGCGCTATCAAGTGTGTTGTTCGTTGTTGCGTCTTGTGGAAAGGACTCGACGGCGCCCGCTACTGCTGGATTGCGGCTTGACCAAATTGAAAATGCGCTGAACGCGGTTGAACAAAAAACTGGCGCTGATGTAGATTTTTTTGAGATCAATGCGACAACTGATCTGGTGAATGTTTTTGTGGCAACCGATCTTGATGGAACGCCCAATGCCGATGGATTGCCCGATGCAGTTGTGCATTACGTCTTCACTGAAAAAGATGGGCTTGAAGCTGCGCCAGACCCGGTGGGGGCCGAAGGTCCAACCTTCGTTCGAACAGCGATTGATTTCGAGCCATCTTCAATTTTGACCAAAGTTTTGTCTGAACTGCCTGAATCAACGCCGCAGATGTTCGTGTTGACTGCAGCAGGCACTGCAGAAGAGTCGACGGGGACAGTTCAATATCGATTGATGATGCAGTCATCTCAAGGTGGTCAAATGTCAATCGTTTTGACGAACACTGGGGAAATCGTTGGAACTGACGCCGAATAGGCGGTTTGCAGTTATTTGGCAGTTTTTGATGTAGTTAATTCAGGGGTATGCCCGAACGCATGCGCGCCCCATTGCTAGCGTTCGGGGTGATGGCCGCTAAGAAACCCGCAGCTAAAAAGCCTGCATCACGTACAAAATCTGCTTCAGAATCTGAAGTCAGCAAGCCAACGAAGCGGGAACCGCGCCAAAGTGAAGTTCGACAGGCGATTGACGGTCGTCAAAGCGAGTTTTCGGCGATCGCGTTTATCTTGCTCGGAATCATCGTGGGCCTTGCGGTGTACTTGCGATTAGCCGGTCCGGTTGGTCGTGGTGCCGACACTGCACTTGGTTGCCTTTTGGGACTTGGTCGCTACGCCTTGCCTCCGATTTTTATTGCTGTCGGTGTGGCGCATCTACGCGGTGACGATTCTCCGAATCGCATGAAACTCGCTTTGGGTTGGGGCGGTGTCGTCCTGGCCAGTTTGGGAATACTGCATGTGGTCAAAGGACCCGAAGCTTTCACCGGAGTCGCGGCTCTTGGCGGAGCAGGTGGCTGGCTCGGTGCATTGCTTGGTCAGGTGCTCGCGTCTGCTGTTGGTGCGATTGCTGCGGTTCTCATCTTGATTGCTATATGTCTGGGTTGCAGTTTGTTGATTACGTCATTGAGCCTGAAAGACACTGCAGTCAAAATCAGTGAGATTTCTGGAAAGGTGTTCGGCGGTGCATCGTCACGCATGCGTTCGGCCGCGCAAAGTCTGAGTACTTTGTCCGGCGAGCAAGATGATCAACATGGCGAAGATGTTGATGAAGACGACGGCGATCCGACACCACCGATGTTCATTGTTGAACCAGAAGATCGTCGTGCACCCGAGGTTGTCGAAGAAGAACCCGAAGCCCCCAAGCCAGAACGCAAGAAGCCGACCCCAGAGGTTGTTGCGGATGAACCGCATACCCAAGGTCAATTAGAGACGGGTCCTTCGCCCAAGAAGGGTTCGTGGAAGCTTCCGCCTGTTTCGTATCTCACGCGGAGTGGGAAGCAGGCCATCGATCAGGCTGAAGTTGATCAGCGCGGAAAAGACCTTGCGGAAGCGTTGCAGTCACACGGTGTGGCAGTCACATTGGTGAATCAGACAGTTGGGCCAACGGTGACACGTTATGAACTTGAACTTGGACCTGGTGTCAAGGTCGCACGCGTGACCAGTCTGCAAAAAGACATTGCGTATGCAATGGCCGCAACGGACGTGCGAATTTTGGCGCCAATTCCTGGCAAGTCGGCAATTGGTATTGAGGTTCCGAACCGAACACGTCAGTTGGTTTCGCTGGGTGATCTCATGGCGTCAAACGAATCAAAGGTTGCCAATCATCCGCTTGATGTGGCGATGGGCAAAGACATTGCGGGGCGTTCGGTTTTCTTGAACCTGGCAACCACGCCTCACTTGCTGATCGCTGGAGCAACAGGTGCCGGTAAGTCAAGTGGTATTAACTGCATCATCACATCAATTTTGATGCGGGCAACTCCCGATCAAGTGAAACTGATTTTGATCGACCCCAAGCAAGTTGAAATGGGTCAGTACGCGCGTTTGCCTCATTTACTCACTCAGCCAGTGACGAACCCCAAGAAGGCTGCTAACGCATTGGCGTGGGCTGTGAAAGAAATGGAAAAGCGTTACGACTTGCTTTTCGAAATGGGCTATCGCGATATCACTGGTTTTAATGCGGCTTTTGATCGAGGCGAGATCAAGGCCGAGATTGGTTCTGAACGCGAGTTTGAACGTATGCACTACATCGTGGTTGTGGTTGACGAATTAAACGACCTCATGATGGTGGCTGCCCGCGACGTTGAAGAAAGCATCACGCGTATCGCTCAGAAAGCTCGTGCAGTTGGTATTCACCTCATTGTTGCGACTCAGCGTCCCTCGGTGAACGTCATCACGGGTGTCATTAAGGCCAACGTTCCCGCTCGCGCGGCATTTGCTGTGTCGTCGCAGATGGATAGTCGAGTCATCCTCGATCAGATCGGTGCCGAAAAGTTGGTCGGTAAGGGCGACATGTTGTTGTTGCCTGGAAACTCATCGGTGGCTCAACGTATTCAGGGTTGCTGGGTTGACGAAGAAGAAGTTCGTAAAGTCGTCGCCTTTTGGCGCGAGCAGGCTCCGACGGTGCAGTACGTCAGCGGTGTCGAGGGCGAAGAATCATCGTCAAGCAACGTGGGTGGGCATTCAATTACCGATGGTGTCGGCGACGATGCCAGCGATGAGGCTTTGTTGAAGCGGGCCATGGAACTAGTTGTACGCAGCCAAATGGGCTCGACGTCCATGTTGCAGCGCAAGCTTGGTGTGGGTTTTGCTCGTGCCGGTCGTCTGATGGACTTGCTCGAACAAAACGGCATCGTTGGGCCAAGTATCGGTAGTAAAGCCCGCGAAGTGCTGATGACAGTCGAAGAGTTTGAAGCGCTTTAGTCTCCGTATCAATGGGCTCTGAGTCCGATGATTAGCATGATCTCACCAAGGCTCAGTTGGGCGTGAACGGGGGAATGTCATGGAACTCATTGAAGTCACATCTGGTTTGAAGTTTCCCGAAGGTCCCATCGCAATGCGCGATGGCAGCGTGATTTTGGTTGAAATGTTTGGGCCACGAATTACTCGTGTGCGTCCCGATGGTTCAAAAGAAACAATCGCCGAAATCACGGGCGGGCCCAACGGTGCCGCCATTGGTCCCGACGGCGCCTTGTACTTGTGCAACAACGGTGGTTGCTTCACCGAAATTGATTTTGGTGGATTGAGTTTCCCCGGACCGTTCGATAAGTCGAAGTACAGCGGTGGTCGTATTCAGCGAGTTGACATTGCCACCGGCGCAGTCACCGATTTGTACACCGAATGTGATG
>Ga0209297_1000933_pt1 | contig 17501 bp, 10 predicted proteins | sample S_130805_MF_Meta_FD_187322 | JGI IMG/M metagenome (GOLD analysis project Ga0209297, IMG submission 187322) | Freshwater microbial communities from Lake Simoncouche, Canada to study carbon cycling - S_130805_MF_MetaG (SPAdes) (version 2) | ecosystem: Environmental > Aquatic > Freshwater > Lake ... | reverse complement strand
CATGCCTTGGGGCAGTATCGATCCAATTGTTATATCTGCAGAAATTATCGAAGGCTTACAACATATCGTGAGTCGTGAATCTGATTTAACCAAGGCGCCCTTGGTTATTTCTATAGGCTCATTGCATAGTGGTGTTAGAGCCAATATTATTCCAGAGACTGCTGAAATGCTAGGTACCATTCGTTCTTTGGATGCTACGATGAGAAAAGAAACACATGAAAAAATGCGTCGTGTGGTGCAACGTATTGCAGAGAGTGCAGGTGCCACTGCGACCATTGAGATCAATACGCAAACTATGATCAATTACAATGATCCTACATTAGCTAAGAAATCTTTAAGTGCATTGAATAAAGCAGCTGGGGCTGATCATGTGATTGAATCTCGTTGGACAACTGCTGCTGAAGATTTTTCTTTTTATGGGGACAAAGCACCTTCTTTCTTTTTTAGTTTAGGAGGCATGCAAAAAGGAAAAAATCCCACTGAAGTAGGCGGACACCATACCCCTGATTTTTATTTAGAAGAGTCGGGATTTATTTTAGGTGTAAAAGCTTTTTGCAATTTGGTCTTTGACAATGCAAAACCATAAATATTTTTATTGCGGACTTGTATCATAGTTTAAATACAAGTCTGCAATTTTTTTCGCTTCGATAATGGGTGTTCCTTCATTTCTATTGGTTAATAACACCACCATTAATTTTTGTTCAGGAAACAATAAGATATGATTTCTAAATCCAATGGAACTTCCATTGTGGTGTGGATGTGTTTTATTGTTGTACTCTTCAATCTCCCAACCATAACCATAATTAATTAAGGTACCATTTTCCACTTTTTTTCTAGCCCAAGCTTCTTTTTGCATGGCAGCTGGTATCAATTTATATTCCCACAATGCTTTGATCCATTTGGTCAAATCAAGGGTACTCGTATAAATGCCTCCATCTCCTAAAACTGCACTGGTGAGGCTTTGATCTGTTGGTATCCATGCGCCATCCACTAATGAGTTTCCATAGGCTCTATTTTTAATAGTGGCCTTGCCTTCTTCAAAAGCCAATGTATTTTTCATTTCCAAGGGCTTGAAAATATTGTCGTTCAAAAAATTAGCAAAGCTTTGTCCGCTTACCCTTTCAACAATTAAGGCTAAAATAGCATAACCAGTATTACTGTATCTGTATTTAGTGCCCGCTGGAAAATAAAGTGAATCTGCTATATACATTAATTGCAAACAATTGGTGTCATGCAACTGTTCCACTTGATTAGCAGGCATCAGGTCTTCATAATCAATAAGGCCAGAAGTATGCGTAAGTAAATGTTTGATTTTAATTTTCTTACCATAGGCCGGAAAACTAGAAAAATATTTAGTCAATGGATCTTCTAAGGAAATTTTTTTGTTCTTCGCTAGTATCAACACAGACATGGCCGTAAACTGCTTTGTCAAAGAAGCCAATCTGAAATTGGTAGCAGGCGTTATTTTTTCCCCTCCGTCCGCCTTGCTAAGGCCATAACCTTTTTGAAACAAAATTTTATCATCTTGATAAACCAATACACTTGCTCCTGGATTATTATTTGATTTGTAAGCGGCAAGTATGGCATCAATTTTTCTTTCTTTTATTAATAAAGCACTTGGCTTACAGGAGGCAAATAAAATTGCCACTGTACCAACAAGTATGCTATTTAATAATTTAAGACTCATTTCTTTAATTCTTTTAATAAGGCAGCCTGTGTTTCAAGTACGGCTTTTTCAGTAGAAAGCGTAGGCGCCATTTCTGTATGATCTAATATATTAAATAATGCGCTAAACTGCTCATAAATGGCTGGATATTTTGCCTGAGCTTTTTTTCTACCTTCATAACAAATCATAGATAAGTCAAATTGTCTTTTTAAATCAATCCAACTTGTTTTTACTCTTGGGTCCATCGCAATGGTAATGACTTGTTCCAATACTTTTCCATCTACTTTTAAACGCAAAGTATAGTTACCGGGTAAAACCCAAGGTGCTGTACTTTCAGGTGTTGTATTGTGCACTACTGCAGCAATGGGATACTGCGCTGGCAAATTCAATGGAGCATATTTCATGTCCCATAAAAAACGGTGGGCACCTGCTTCAGCAGATAAAATTTGTTGAGGCCTGATCCAATACAAAGGAATATTTACTGGTGGAATGGTATATAAAGTATCCTTAGAGCTAAAACTACGAACGATGTTTCCTTTGGCATCTAGAATTTCTAATACTAGTGGTGCAGCATTATCATTTTTTAAATAATAATCTATGATGGCTCCATCTGGAGGATTTTCTCCAGCAGGTTCTTCTGGTGGCAAGGGTGTATCTGGATTCATGTTCCAACGAACACGAATTGCTTTTTGTGGTTTTAATAAAGTAGTTTCTTTATTTACATTGATTTGTCTGAGTGGACTAATATTGTCCAAGATCCAAAAACTACGGCCATGGGTACCCAAGACTAAATCATCTTCGTGAATCACTAAATCACGAATAGAAGTGGCTGGCATATTTAATCTTAAGGACTGCCAATGATCTCCTGCATCTAAAGAAAAATAAACTGCATTTTCTGATCCAGCAAACAATAAACCTTTTCTTACCGCATCTTCTCTTATGGTATTGATGGGTTCGATAGGCAATCCGTTGATAATTTTTTTCCAACTAATACCTCCGTCGGTGGTTTTATAAATATGTGGCGTTTGATCATCGCATCGAATTCTATTCACTGCAACATAAGCGGTATTGTTGTCAAATCTACTTGCATCAATCATTGAAATTTTACTCCAAGCGCTAATACTTGGAGGCGTAATATTTTTCCAATGCTTACCTCCGTCTTTGGTAATATGAATGTATCCATCATCAGTACCTGCCCAAATAGTATTGATGTCTTTATAGGAAGGGGCTAAAGTATAGACCACTCCACGACGTGGCATTTTTTTCATTTCCTCTGTTGTGTAAACACCAACACTAGCTGGTATGTCCCAGGCTTCACGGGTTAGATCTGGGCTAATGGTTTCCCAACTAGAACCACCATTGGTAGTTTTAAAAATTAGATTGCCTGCAAAAAATAAAGTTTTTGGATCAATAGGTGAAAACAAAATGGGCGCGGTTCTAATAAATCTTACTTTGCCTTCTCTTACCGGAACAGGTGAAATATTTTGTATCTGCCCAGTCCTTTTATCATGCTTGGTAATTTTTCCACCATAAATAATATTTGGATCTAAGGGATCAGCAGCAATATAACCATATTCTTCTACGCCTACGGGACGCCATTCTCTAAAACTAATATTGCCATCATTAGAACGAGAAGCAATACCAACAGATCCACTTTCTTGTTGACCTCCGTATACATTGTAAGGGAATGCATTATCAGTGCTTACATGATAAAACTGAGCAGTGGCTTGATTGTACCAGCTAGAAAATGTTTCACCACCATTGACAGTAATGGTGGCGCCTTGGTCTAAAGCAATGGCCATAATTTGAGTATTGTTTGGATTGATCCAAATGCGGTGATAATCATCTCCACCTGGAGCTCCCTTGATGCCTTCCCAATTTTTTCCTCCATCTTTTGATTTCCATACCACTACATTGGCTGAATAAACAAGGTCTTCGTTTTTGGGATCAGTTTTTACTTCTGCAAAATCACTTCCTCTTCCCCAATACCTGCTATCACTGGTAAGCAAATACCAATTTTCACCTGCATCATCACTTCTGTAAACACCTCCATTTTTTTGGGCATCTACCGTTGCATACATTCTATTGGAATTGCTAGGTGCGATGGTAAATCCAATTCTTCCTAATCCATCTTGTGTAGTAGTGGGCAGTCCACCATTAATTTTATTCCAAGTAGTACCGCCATCTTTTGATTTATACAAACCACTTTCTACGCCATCCCATTCCCCATTTTCCCATGGGCCTTGTCTTGCAGCCCATAAGGTGGCAAATACAATATTGGGATGATTGGGATCGACCAATACTTGAACAGCTCCTGTGTTTTCATTGAGGTATAAAACTTGTTCCAATGTTTTTCCTCCATCTACACTTCTATACACACCACGTTCTTTATTGGGCCCATAAGGATGTCCAAGGACTGCTACAAAAATTCTATTTTCATTCGTGGGATCAATGCTGATGCCGCCAATTTGTTGTGCATCATGTAAACCTAAATTCGTCCATGTGGCACCTGCATCGGTAGATTTATACAATCCATTGCCAATGGATAAATCCGGACGCTGAATGCCTTCCCCACTTCCTACATAAATTACATTTGAATTGGAAGGGGCCACTGCTACATCTCCTACAGAACCAGTGTTCTCAGCATCAAAAATGGGTTTCCAGGTATGCCCAAAATCGTTGGTTTTCCAAACACCCCCATTGTTCACCCCCATATAAAAAACATTGGGTTCGTTGTTCACCCCAGTGATGCCGACAGTTCTTCCTCCTCTATGTGGTCCAATCATTCTATATTTTAATCCTGTCAATAAAGCAGGATCTACTTGTGCCTTTGCATTGTTTGAAAATAAAACGGCTACTAAAAGTAAAAATAATGCGGTTAATTTTTTATACAGCTTGTCCATATTGAATATTTTTCACAATAAATATACAAATAAAAATTCTTTGTTTATTTGAGTTTGTGCGCACCAGTTATATTTATTAAATTCAACTATTGATTCACTTACTTCCATTTAATTTTTAGCATGAAAAAAATATTTTTTACTTTTTTAAGTTTAAGCTTTTGCTTGATGGTCTTGGCACAGAATAACAGTACCTCCTTGTTTTCTGCCCTTCCTTTTAGATTTATTGGACCCGACGGCAATAGGGCCATTGCAGTAGTAGGGGAGCCTGGAAACCCAATGGTATCCTATGTGGGCGCAGCATCCGGGGGCATTTTTAAAACTACGGATGCAGGGGTGCATTGGAAGCCTATTTTTGATGAGATGGACAATTCTTCCATTGGGGCCTTGGCTATTTCAGCACTAAATCCTCAGCAGGTTTGGGCTGGTACAGGAGAAACTTTTGTAATACGTCCTGCACATGCCAATGGAAATGGTATTTATAAATCTAGCGATGGTGGTAAAACTTGGAAAAATAAGGGATTAAAAGAAACAGTTTTAATTAGTAAAGTTATTGTAGATCCTACCGATACCAATATTGTTTATGTAGCTGCGATGGGACATATGCATGGGCCTCAACAAGAAAGAGGGGTTTATAAAACCATCAATGGAGGGGAAAGTTGGGAAAGAATTTTATTTGTAGATGAAAATACAGGCTGCATTGATTTGTCTTTAAATTCAAAAGACCCTAAAAATTTAGTAGCCGCCATGTGGCAGGTAGCACTTAAAACATGGAACTTAAATAGTGGTGGACCAGGCAGTGGTTTTTATAAAACCAATGATGGTGGTAAAACTTGGAAACCCATGCAAAATGGTTTGCCAGGCGGAGTCCATCATCCAGTCGGTAAAACATCCATCGATTTTGCACAAAGCAATCCATCGACCATTTATGCATTGGTAGAAGACAAAGTACCAGGCTTATACAAATCTATGGATGGAGGAGAAAATTGGAAATTGATGTATGAAGGCCATTCCATGGCACAGCGTGCGCCTTATTATACAAGAGTGCGCGTTTCTTCACAAGATGAAAATAAATTATATACCATCTGTGTGACCATTATGGAATCAAAAGATGGTGGCCAAACTTTTAATGGCGAAGGTTCTTATGAACCAGGAGGCGACAATCATGATATTTGGTTTGATCCAAAGGATGCCAAAAGAATTATGGTGGCTCATGATGGTTGTTTGAACATGAGTTTTAATGCAGGACAAACTTGGGACAATATCAATTTACCTATTGCACAAATGTATCATGTGGCCGTAGACAATGCCATTCCTTATCATGTGATGGGCAATAGACAAGATGGCTATTCCTATCGCACTGCAGCCATAAGTATGCAAGGTTCTATTCCTTTAGGTTTATGGGAAGGCGTAGGTGGATGTGAAAGTGGTTTTGCGCAACCCGATCCCTTTGACAATAATATTATTTGGTCTGGATGTTATGATGGAGGATTGGATGTGACAGATGTGCGCACTGGTTATTCGCATGATGTAAGACCTTGGCCAGAAGCAGGCTATGGTTGGGCGCCAGCGGATATGAAATATCGTTGGCATTGGAATTTCCCTATGGCTTTATCCAAACATCAGAAAGGCGTGGTCTATGTAGGAAGTCAATATGTACATAAAACTTCTAATAAAGGAAAGTCTTGGCGTCTTATTAGTCCGGATTTAACCACCAATGATAAAACACATCAACAAAATTCAGGTGGCATGAATTCTGATAACCTGATGACTTTTGATGGTTGTACATTATATGTGATTGCAGAATCTCCAGTGAAGCAAGGAGTGTTATGGACAGGAAGCAATGATGGTCAAATTCAAGTAACACAAGATGAAGGAAAAACTTGGACCAATGTATCTGCTAATATCAAAGGCATCGCCCCTTGGGGCACGATTCGAAGTATTGATCCATCCAACTTTGAGGCAGGCACTGCTTACATTAGTATTTCTTATCAGCAATTGGGCGATTTCAAACCTTATTTATTTAAGACAAGTAATTATGGCAAAACCTGGAAAGCAATAGGGGCAGGTATTCCAGCAAGCAATAGTTCTTTTGTACATAGTATTAAAGAAGATCCAGCACAAAAAGGTTTATTGTATGCTGGTACAGACAATGGCTTGTACATTAGTCCAGACGATGGAGCTACATGGGTGCAATTAAAAAATAATTTACCACCCGCACCTGTATATTATATAGCCATTCAAAAAAACTTTCGTGATTTAGTATTGGCTACCTATGGTCGTGGTTTTTATATTTTAGATGACATCACGCCCATTAGAGCATGGAGCCAAGCACAAACAAAAAATAAAAATGAATTGTTGGCACCCAAGCAAGCTTATCGATTTAATTATAAAACTGGTATTCATACTGAAAACTCTTTAGTGACAGGAAGCAATCCTCCTTATGGTGCTAGTATAAATTATTATCTCGCAGACAGCGTAAAAGAAAATCCACAGGTGATTATTTTAAATCAAAAAGGAGATACCATCAATAAAATTATTGGCACCAAAGAAAAAGGATTCAATAGGGTCTATTGGAATTTAGCACATACTTCCATTGAGCTGCCTGTTTTAAAAACTATTCCTGATCAAAAAAATTACCTGCACTTGGATTCTGCTGGCAATAGAAATATGTTTATTTATGATTTAAATATTGGACCTGGATTGGAGCCCATTAAAGTGCCGGCAGGTACTTATACAGTGGCTTTACAAATTGGCGCCCAAGTACAAAAGCAAAACATAGTAGTATTCAACGATCCCAATTTAAATTCAAACAATGCGGCCATAGAAGCGCAATATGCATTGGGTAAACAATTGTTGTCCAGCATTCACAGCTGTTTGTCTTTGATTGAGCAAATGGAAATCAAAAGAGCCAATTTATTAACATTAAATACCAAAGAAAGCAATGCCAAAGAGCAGGAAGTATATGCTATAGAAAAACAATTGTTTGATCTGCACATGACTGGGGCGAGGATGGATGTATTTAGAAACCCTGCACGCATTTTAGAAAGATTATTGGCAATAACCACTGAAAGTCAAACACAGGGCGCCGACTATGCACCCACCTCACAACAAAAATTAATGTACCAGGCTTTGAGCCAGCAGTTAAAAAAATTGGAAACCAATTATTTGCAATTAAAGCTTTAAATTTATTCAACACATTAAATAAGCAAAATGAAAAAATTAATATTATTAGCAATAGTTGGTTTGATAAGTTTTACTGGCTTTAGTCAGCAAAAAAAATGGCCTGCGCAAAAAGCCAACCAGTGGTATCAAAAACAAGGATGGTTAGTGGGCGCCGATTTTTTACCAAGTACGGCCATCAATCAATTAGAAATGTGGCAAGCGGCATCCTTTGATACTGCCACCATCAACAAAGAATTAGGCATGGCTGCCAGTATTGGCATGAATGTAATGCGCGTGTATTTACATGACCTTGCTTGGAAGGGGGACGCAAAGGGCTTTAAAAATAGAATGAATCAATTTTTAGCCATTGCACAAAAAAATAAAATAAAAATAGTTTTTTGCATCTTAGATGATTGCTGGAATCCGGAGGCGAATTTGGGAAAACAACCAGACCCTAAGCCAGGTGTACACAATTCAGGATGGGTAAGAAGTCCTACGATGAAAATACACAACGACCCGAACGCTTGGGGAGATTTGGAAAAATATGTAAAAGATATTTTAATCAGCTTCAAAGAGGACAATAGAATATTACTATGGGATTTATACAATGAGCCAGGAAATAGTGGTTATGGATTAAGTTCACTTCCCTTATTAAAAAAAATGTATGAATGGGCTTGGGCTGTTAGACCTGCACAGCCTTTGTCTACTGGTGTTTGGTTTAATGAACAACCTTTGATCAATGCCTATCAACTTAACAATTCTGATGTCATTACATTTCATAATTATGGTGATACCTTGGAACTTAAAAAAGGCTTAGACACTTTACTAAAATTTGGGCGTCCTATTATTTGTACAGAGTATATGGCTAGAACCAATAATAGTAAATTTATTACCCATTTACCTATTTTTAAAAGATACCACGTAGCTGCTATAAACTGGGGCTTAGTAAGTGGGAAAAGCAATACCATATTTCCTTGGGGAAGTAAACCTGGTACGCCAGAACCAAGTATTTGGTTTCATGATTTATTTAGAAAGGATGGCACCCCCTTTAATAAAGAAGAGGTAACATTTATAAAAAACATTACCTCTTCTCATTGATTCAATTAATTTTATTTTTTGATTGGATCGGTATTCACTTCCCAGTTGTCTGTTCTAAATAAATTCACAGGCAAGCCTTCTTTATTAAATAAATTAGGGATATCGGTATTGTTGAAGGCAAAACGAACCGCTATGGGGTTTTTAATATTTTTATTAGAAATAACTACAGCGCTGCCTTCTATTTTTGCTTGAGCTGGGTAAAAAACTTTATCCGCACCTGCTATTTCAAAACAAGTAATCGATGGGCCTTTGGCTACTAATCCATTGGCTGCATTGTTAAATTGCTAGTCAAGCCATAGGTTTTGTTCAATGCCAAATCGCTTAATCTTTTGGCTACTTCAATTTTACGTGTAGGATGAATATTGGTGGTATCTGGAATTAAATCTGTAATCACCACCATGCCAGTACCACTGTGATTGGCTGCTTTTGTTTGGGCTTCTCTTAATAAAGCACCCACATGTTGATTGCCATAAGTGAACGGCGCAATTTGAACAAAATAAAATGGAAAATTTTGATTCCAATGATGTCTCCATGCATCTATCATTCCGGTAAATAATTTTTCATAAGCAAAATGGGTACCGGTATTGCTTTCGCCTTGATACCAAAGCACACCCGCAATAGAAAAATTGGTTAATGGATAAATCATGGCATTGTAAGCCTTAGCAGCTTTATGCGGCCACCAGGCTGCTTCATTCAAAGAATCTGCCCCTTTTTTTATGATCGCATCATTGTTGATGACATAGTCTGGGGTCCATGTTTCTGCAGGGGTACCGCCCCAATTTGAATTGATCAAACCTACAGGGCTATTTAATGTTTGATTTAAATTTTTACCAAAGAAATAGCCAATGGCACTAAAATGTTTCATTTCTTCTGGCGAACATACCATCCATTTTCCTTCTAGATTGTCTTGTGGAAAATTAGCCGTTGATTTGGCTACATAAAAAAATCGAATAGATTGATTGTTTGCATTAGGGGCTTCGTCTAAAGTTTCTTTCAAACCTTGGTCTCCAGACCATTCCATATTGCTTTGTCCACTACAAACCCAAACTTCACCAATCAATACATCTTCTAAAACAATGGTATTGCTAGCGCTAATGGTAATTTGATAAGGGCCACCTGCTGCAGGTGTCTTAATGCTGGCTTCCCATTTAGCCCCATTGCTGGTGATGGCTTCATAACTGGCATTGTCCCAATTGGTTTTAATGGTTACTTTTTCAGAAGGACCCGCCCAGCCCCAAATTTTAACAGAAGATTTTTGTTGCAATACCATATGCGAGCCAATGATATTAGGCAAGCGAACCGCTGCGCTCATTTGCATCCATCCAACTAGTAAAAGCAAAATCAATAATGAATACTTTTTCATTTTTATTGTTTTAAGGTTAATTTATATTTTAATTCCACCAATAAGTTAATTTAAAGACCACGGCTCTGTTTTTTACAAACACGGGACCAATGTAATAATTGTCGGTATAGACAATAAATAAATCAGAAACAGGCTTGTACCTCCACTGTAATCTTGTATTAAAATTAATATTTTTTGTTTGTTCATTGTATTGATAAAAGGCAGTAAAAAATAATTTATTGGTCATGGTCACATCTACTTTAGGACCAATTAAAAAGAAATTATTTTTTCCCCATGGTTGTGGTAGTTCAATATGATTATAGGTGGCGGATACATCAAAGTTGACATAGGGTTGAATACGATAACCGATATTGCCAGTAATGCTTAATAATTTACCATCTGCGTAGTAGCCCCCCTTTCTTACAGACAAGTAGTTGGTAAATTTATGTTGAGGAGCAGAAATCCAATCAAAACCAACCGTAGTCCATTGATGCTTAGTATGCGCTGCCAAGGGTTGCTTTCCAATTCTAGTGGGATCAAAGGGAGCTAATAATTCTACATAGTCGTTTTGAATGACGGTAGAAAAAGTACTCTTGTCTCTATAGGTAATTAAATAAGTAAACAATTTAGTGTTATCAGTTGTATAAAATTTTGAATTATAATAATAAGTGGTGCTGAGCTGAGGGCCATGACTTAAGATAGAACCGCTTTTAGGAAAATACAAGCGCGTAATACTTGGCATCAACTTGATATAATTATTTCTAGGAATATAGCCTACTTCTGCGTTGTAATTATTGCCTACCACTTCGTGCTGCCAAGAAACAATCCAGTTTCTGCTACTGTATTGTAGATTACCTGCGTTTAAAAAATCATTTCCTGATTTATTAGGTGTAAATGATTTTATTAAAATTGTTTTGCCTGACCAAGGATTATTTTTAGGCGCTAAATTAAATTCAAAACCAAAGTTTCTGTTGTAAGGGTTGCCTATGGCTGTAGAAGTGCTGGTTTGTGTTGGATAATCAAAAGCAGTTTTATCGATGTAAAATAATTCAATACTCGATTTTTTAAATAATTTTCTTTGCAAGGCAACAACAGAAAAATTTTGTGCTAAGAGCCCTGTACTTTTATCACCACTCGTTTTCATATCCATAATACCAATACGCCAATTTTTATCAATTCTTCCACTCATTCTAGCGCCAAAATCAATATTGGTATTTAAGCCAATTCTTCTGGAGAAAAAAGGACGCACATTGTCAAAACCTAAATTAGAAAACAGATCTGCATTTTCTAAAAAAAATTGTCTTTTTTCTGGAAAAAATAATTCAAAACGACTTAGGTTACTCACTTGCCTATCTACTTCTACTTGAGAAAAATCGGGGTTCACTGTTAAATCTAAATTCAAAGAGGAACTCAAACTTATTTTGGCATCTAGTCCGTAAACATTTCCATTCACAGCAGCTTGATTAATTTTTGTACCATCATTTGTAGCAAATTCTTTCGAAACACTAGATTTAAAATAAGGGATGAGTGAAAAATTATTTTGATGAACTGGAAGCGGGGCATCCCAAACTAATGATCCAGTATAAGAAAGAGAAGCCGTAGGAAATTGCCTAGGCACAGGTGCCCAGCTCGACTTTTCTGTTGTTTTTAAATCGTTTCTACTAAAGTTCACCCCCCATTCTTGTGCACCTGTTTTATACCTAATGGATTTAAAAGGAATGGCGGCCTCCCAAACATATTTTGAACTGTCATTGTAAATAGCAGAGGTCCATTTATTATCCCAGTTTAAATCAACAGCGCCTCCATCAAACATAGTACCATCCCATTGGGCACCCACTGCACTTGCACCAAAGGCATAGCCATTGGTTAAATCACCATAGGTATCCATGAATAAAATAAAATTATCATTCTTTCCAAAGTTCCAGTCTCTTTTCAAAGACTCTACCATATCTACGCCATCACCCACTTTTGTACAAATAGCAATGAGGTATAAATTATTTTCATCGTAAGTCATTCTCACTTCTGTGGGTACTTTAGATACACTGGTATCCATGGGTAGTACCATTGGGAATTTATCTACTGATTGCGCCTTTAGCCATGACTGCTCATTCATTACCCCATCTACTTTTATGGCATCCGTTGCTTTGTGGATATAATATTTAATATTAGCGTTCTTTTTTTGTGCTTGAATGGTTTGATTACCAAGGAATAAGCTAAGAAAACAAAGAATACGTAGTAGGTTCAATCTAGTATGATTTAAATGATAAAAGCAATGTTTTTTGTCCAATCGAATAATAAATTTAATGCTTTTAAATTATTAAATTAAGCTTATCTTTAAGACACTTTAAAAACTTATACTATGTCATTTAATAGAAGAAAATTTATCTCTCTAACTGCCCTTACGGCTGGTACCTTGGGCGTTAGCAATCGTATTTTTGGTGCTGGATTAAATGAGGCAGAAAATGAAGCCAATTTACCTAGGGCCATCCGTGATTTACAACCCATGGTGGCTGGAATCGTACCCATCACTGTAGAAGAAAGAAAGCAACGTATCGCTAAGGCGCAAGAATTAATGGCTAGAGAAAAAATGGATGCCATCTTTTTAGAAGGCACGGTCTCTTGCTTTTATTATACAGGCATGCGTTGGGGTCAAAGTGAAAGAACTTTTGGCGTAGTCATTCCAGCAAAAGGTTCGCTTACCTATGTATGTCCAAAATTTGAAGAAGATAGAGCAAAGGAATTAATATTACCAGTATTTGGAGATGAAATAAGATGTTGGGAAGAACATGAAAGCCCCTATGAAGTTATTTTAGGCATTATCAAAGACAAGGGCGTCGTGCATAGTAGAATAGGTATGGAGGAAAGAGTTCGTTTCTTCATTGCCAATGGGGTAAAAAAATTAGCCACAGGATTTGATATTGTAGATGCAACACCCATTACTGCTGGTTGTAGAATGATTAAAACCAAAGCAGAGATCGCTTTAATGCAAAAAGCAAGTGATGCCACTATTGATGCTTACAAAGCAGCATTTACAAGCATTCATGCAGGCATGTCACAAACAGAATTGAGCAATAATATTACTGCTGCCTTTAAGAAACTTGGTTTCAGCGGAGGCGCATCGGTGCAAGTGGGTAAATATTCTGCCTTACCTCATGGAAGTATCACACCGCAAACTATTCGTGAAGGAGATGTGGTGATGGTTGATGGAGGAACAAGTTGCGAGGGCTATGCCTCAGACATCACCAGAACCATTGTGGTAGGTAAAGCAAATCAAAGACAAATTGATGTTTGGAACTTAGAGAAAAAAGCACAAGATGCTGCATTTGCAGCAATGCAAATTGGAGCGCCTTGTGAACAAGTAGATGCAGCAGCAAGAGCAGTGATTGAGAATGCAGGCTTTGGCAAAAATTACAGACTTCCTGGCCTACCTCATAGAACTGGACATGGTATAGGTTTAGAAGGACACGAGTGGACCAATTTTGTAAAAGGCAATAAAACACCCATTACCGTAGGCATGTGTTTCAGTAATGAACCTAACATTTCTATACCAGGTGAATTTGGCATTAGATTGGAGGATTGTGTATACATCGCTGAAGATGGCGCACATTTCTTCTCAAAACAAAGTATTGCCATTGACCAACCTTTTGGTTAATTGATTCTATCTATCGTTAAATAAACAGAGGGGGTTGCAGGCCTCGAAGGAGTCGATTGTACAAGACTTCCTGTAGGAATGCTATTGCTATTTTTAACACTGTAATACAACTCAACGTAATCATTGGCCCCAAGGTCCACGTAATACGAACCTGTAAGCAAGTTTTTAATTCCACTACCTGTAATATTAAAATTTACATTGGTATTGAGATAGGCTGAACCATTCCGCCTAATCCAAACACTGGCAATGTCTGCACCTACTTCATTTTTCAACATTTGAATGGCATACTTGACATTGTACACACCTGCATGCAATGCCGTAATCTTGGTTGGTGCGCCACTCGTATTGTTGGAGACGGTTATATTATTAGACAAGCCGGTATAAGAAAATTTTAAAGCAGTGGCCGTGTTAACTAGCGCAGGCTGTGCGGCCGTATCGTAAAAATTTCCATAATCATCTCTTATAGGGGTAAAGCCCAATGCACTAGTAATATCAACATTAGCTATTTCGCCTATATTAATTTTTTTATTGATTCTACTGCTCAAAGAGGCAGTATCCGTTTTATTTAATTTACTGTCTATCCGTGTACTTAAAAAACTAGTATCTGTTTTTGTGACTAATTTAATTCTGTTAGATAAACTAAGTGTATCTGCACTATTTAATTTTAAATTGATTCTAGTACTCAAAGAGGCGGTATCCATTTTGTTTAATTTCGTGTTTAGCGAACTAGTGATTAAAGTACTAGTGGGCTTAAGGCTGTCTGGGGTATTGTTTATTTTGTCGATGGATAAAAATACTTTTAAGTCTTTTAAATTGTCAACACCTGTGCCACCTTGGCTAAGCGCAATAATACCATTGATATTTTGAGCACCCACATTGTCTGCATAAAAAGAAAATGGCACATAGTTAATTTTTTGACTACCCATGTTAATGAATGATAAATCCCCAAGGGTATCTACTTCGATTTGTAAATATTTATCAGACTTAGACCAGTTGATATTTTCAAATGGACCCACGGTGATAGTTTTATTGGCTTCCATTTCCCCCACCACTATTGTAAATAAACCCAAGGCATTGGTAGTTACTGGGACAATTTCTTGGTATTCATTTTTATTACTATTGCTATCAGTTTTAATAGAAACCCGCACATTTAATAATTTATTAGGGATAGCAAGGCCACTGTTGCTTCTTGCAACAGCTTGAAAATTTATTCCCTTATTACTTTGGGCTTTTAAAAAAATAGGCCAAGTGAAAATTGAAAGGGCAAGCCCAATAAAAAAAACATATTTCATGGTATTATGTTTTAATGATTTTATAAGTTTTTATTTTCTTGAATTTATCGTCCACAATATAATGGATGACAATAAAGTAAATCCCCGTATTTGCCGAAAGCATTGGCAGTTCAATTTTAAAATTGACGCCAGAAAATGGTCCTTTCAATACCTGCTTGGTTTGACCAAAGGCATCTGCTACTTGTATGCTATTGATGAGGATGCCCAATTCGTCGCAAAAAATATGAATACGATCTACTGCAGGATTGGGTCCGATGCCTACTTTTATATTTCTCATTCTAGTAGAAACTTCAATATTCCTATCACTATTGGGCTGCAATAAACCTCCCGTGAAAATAAAACCTGTTGGATGGACCAAGGTTTGTGTAAAAATAGTTTCTCCAAAGCTCCAAACCATGCCCGTATTTTCATGTTGGACCTGGCTGCTATTTACATTGACAAAAGCGGTAAATGATTTTTGTGCATGATTGTATTTTGAAAAAAGCAATGCAAGAAAAAGAAAAAATAATTGATACATTCTTTTAAAATTTATGAATAAATTGATAAATCAAAATTATTTTATAAAATCTGTTCACAACATTAAACCATACTAGAAATCAATCGAAAAATTTAATCTAAAAATTAGGTTCAATTGTATCTTTTTAATTGGTTATTAATTCTTCGCAATAGGCTAAGCTATTGCTATTCATTATTTTACGAATTGGGTTTTTTGAGATAAAAATGATTTTAAACTAAGTAGCTATTCTTAACGCATTTTTATGTAACTTAAATTCAAATTAACTCTATGAAAAAATACATAACTCGATTTGGGCATTTATGTTTTTTAAGCTTTGCATTTTTAATGTGTTTGCCGGTGATTGCACAAAAAAAATATACAGATAAAGACATTGCCTCGATGAAACAAAAATTAGCTACTAGTGTTGCTGGACATGCTAAAGATGTGCAAGTAATGGTGGATCAAATTTTTAGTTTTGGAGAATTAGGATTTCAAGAATTTGAAACCTCTGCTTATTTAACCAGCGTTTTAGCAAAAAATGGTTTTGCTATTGACAAAAATATTTCCAATGTGCCTACTGCTTGGATGGCCAAATGGGGTTCGGGCAGTCCGGTGATTGCGTTAGGTAGTGATATTGATTGTATTCCTAAAGCTTCTCAAAAACCAGGGGTGGCTTACAAAGATCCAATCGTAGATGGGGCTCCAGGACATGGTGAAGGACATAATTCTGGACAAGCTGTAATAATTTATGCAGCCATTGCCATGAAAGAGATGATGGAGAAAGAGCACTTGCCAGGTACCATTGTTATTTGGCCAGGCGTTGCAGAAGAATTAGTAGGCACCAAGGCATGGTATATTAGAGATGGTTATTTTAAAAATATTGACGCTTGTATTTTTACCCATGTAAGTGGAGACTTTGGTTCTAATTATGGAGACAATGGAGGCAATGGTTTAGTGAGTGTGCGTTTTGATTTTAATGGAGAAGCGGCGCATGCTGCTGGCGCACCTTGGCGTGGTAAAAGTGCATTAGATGGTGTGGAACTTATGGACATCGGATGGAATTTTAAAAGAGAACATTTAAAACCCACCAATCGCTCTCATTATGTGGTCGTAGATGGTGGTGACCAACCCAATGTGGTGCCAAGTAAAGCAAGTGTTTGGTATTATTTTAGAGAACGCACTTATGAAGACATTAAAGCCAACTATGAATCAGGCATTAAAATTTCCGAAGGTGCAGCTTTGATGTCAGGTACAACTGTGACGCATCAAATTTTAGGCACGGCATGGCCAGGACATTTTAATAAGCCTTTGGCAGAAGCCATGTATGCCAATATTAAAAAAGTAGGCATGCCTACTTGGGACGATAAAGACATACAAATGGCTAAGGCAGTGCAAGTATTGGTGGAAGCCCCTAAAAAGGACAATGAAGGTAAACCGATTGATGGTTTAAAAACAACCATTGACAGTTTGAAAGGATCTGTTGCTTTTTCATGGGGTGGTGGTTCAGATGATATTGCGGATATTTCTTGGGCAGTGCCTACCATAGTGTTAAGGTATCCTGCCAATATTCCTGGGACCAAAGGCCATCATTGGGCAGACGCCATTGCCATGGCTACACCCATTGCCCACAAAGGTTCTTTGGCTGGCGCAGAAGCTACAGCCATGACTTTATTGGATTGCTTTACCAATCCTAAATTAATTGAAGAGGCCAAAGCCTATTATACCAATGTGCAAACTAAGGATATGAAATACATTCCATTTATTTCTGCCACCGATCCTCCTGCCATTCATTTGAATAAAGAAATCATGCAGAAATATAGAGAAGAAATGAGACCCTTTTATTATCAGCCAGAAAAATATGGCACTTATTTAGAACAGTTAGGCGTGACT
>Ga0209297_1000931_pt1 | contig 17526 bp, 20 predicted proteins | sample S_130805_MF_Meta_FD_187322 | JGI IMG/M metagenome (GOLD analysis project Ga0209297, IMG submission 187322) | Freshwater microbial communities from Lake Simoncouche, Canada to study carbon cycling - S_130805_MF_MetaG (SPAdes) (version 2) | ecosystem: Environmental > Aquatic > Freshwater > Lake ... | reverse complement strand
AGGAACCTGTGTCTTCGGACGTGCGGGTTCAAGTCCCGCCTCCCGCACACATCTATAAGTAAGAAGTTACAGTTCATATATGGCAAAGAAATCTGCAGCCAAAATCAAAATGGAAGCCGCTGAAATAAAGCGAGCTGCTGCTGCCCGCCGTGAAGAAAAGAAACAGCAACCTCAATCTGTTGTTACTAACGGAACTGCAGATCTAGATCGTTATGAATCATTGGACGGTGCTTGGCGTGAAATTGGCTTAGCAGCACCTGCCAGGCGAGCATTAATCGATGATGGTTTGTTTGAATTGGCTGATCTGCGCAAGGTTTCGCTTGCGGCAGTTAAAGAGCTCCATGGTATGGGACCAAATGCAGTTCGAGTATTAGTTGCTGAGATGAAAAAGGCTGATTTAGCTTTCCGCAAGTAATTACTTAATGCGTTGAAGCATTAACTCCATTTGTTTTATCTGCGCTGCTTGTGCCGTGACGACTGCCTGGCCAAAATCTTTAATAGTTACATTCTTTGCATCTTCAATCATTTGAGTCATATGTATTGCACCATCATGATGGCCCGTCATACCTTGTAACCACAGACGATCAAATGTAGAACCAGATGCTGATTTCAAAGTCGCAAGTTCAGCTTCATCTAACAAGCCACCCATGGAATCTCCCATTGAGTGTCCCATTTCAATATTCGCGCCAGCGTCCTTTAGCCATTGCTTCATTTGAATGATCTCATCTGCTTGGCTATCTCGAATAGAGGTAGCAAGTGCTAGCAATTCAGCATCCTTGCTCTTTGATAAGGCTAGATTTGAAATATCAACAGCTTGTTGGTGATGTGGAATCATCATTTGCAGGAACATGATGTCAGCACCCGTTAGTTGACCTGAGCCGACTACTTCATCTGAATCCATCATTGAAGAGTGGCTCATCCCTGAGTGGCTATCATTATTGTTCGAAAAACCCATTGCGATAATTACTGCGACTAACGCAACAATTACGCCTGCAAAGACTCCGGTTTTCTTATCAATGTTGATCTGCATGATGCTCCTTTGAGTACCTTTACAGTACTTTCTGGGTTTAACTCGAGCCAGATGAAATTACATTAAATTGATCACTTACAGGCGAAAATTAATTACCGAAAGCGTATGCAATAAGGGCGAGACCTAGAGCCCCTACAAGAAACTTCACTTCGCGCCGAGCCAATACTTTTAGTGCGGCAGGTATAAATGTGGCACCGATGATTAGTGCTCCTGGGATAAAGATTAAAGCGCTATGTGATGCAATATTTGGTTGACCCCATTGGTATCGCAAATTAATTAACCCACACGCAAATAGAAGATATCCGCCCATGCGGTAGTTATTGATCCAGTTGTTATCCATGTGCCCAGTCTAGAAAGCCAAACAGGAGTGCCGCTCTCGCGACACTCCTGTTTTTAGGATTCTTAAGTTAGAACCTAATCACATAAGTGATTAGTGATCGTCCTTCATACCTTCTGCAGCTGACTTCATACGTGCGATCTTTAGAATTGTTAGACCGAATACGCACTTAGCCAAAATGTCAGCGATTGTGTAACCAACCTGTACGCCAACGAACTGCTGAGCAGTTGCATCTCCACCCATTCCTAGGATGTATGAGATTGGGTAAACGCCCCATGTTGCGATCAGTAGAAGACGTAGGCGACCAATTGTTGCCGCTACTCCCTCTGGCTGACGATCAAGTGACTTACCTAGTTCTACGAATAGAACATAAAGGATGTAAAGGAATGGAAGTGTTGATAGAACACCGTATAGAACCTGTGTGTTCTGATCATTTGAAATTTCACCTGGGTAACCAAGAGCGATCATTGCAGCAGATGCTGGTACAAGACGCATGATTAGTGAGCGTGAAACTTCCTTTGCAAGTGCTAGTACTGCAATAACTTCTACTAGTAGTAGAGGCACTGTTAGTAGCCAGTCAACATAGCGGTAAGCCTCATTGAATGAACCCTGTGCACCTGACACGTTAACTGTCATGTCAACTGATGATTCGCTGAATGAGTTGAAAATTCTCAAGTAGTGGTAACCAGCGATGAATGTAACCATCGATGACATTACAAGAGCGTTACGGTACTTAGCTAATACACGCTGTTGTGAAACAAGTGTGTAGATCGTGCAAGCAAGCATAGAAATTAATCCAAATGAAAATACGTTATAAACGAGGTTCCATTGGTTGCTGTCGAGTTTCAACATGTAGTTATTCCTCCGTGAGGATCATGTACGGGGGCCATTTGACCCCTGAATCCGTCGGCCACAAGGAATCCTCGAGGAACCCCTTTGACCTCCGACATTCACAATTGTGAACTATTTGCGAGCAATTTGCAGCATCAAACGCATAAATTTCTCACGATTTTCACACTGTTTTCGGGAATTTGAGCGTCAAAAAAGGGCGATCGGGGCATTTTCACCCCAACCGCCCTACTTCTTATGACCTGATTACTGGCCTTGCCACAGCTTCATTTCCGCTGCAAATGGATCAAGACCCATTGGCCCTAGCTTTAAGGCGTAGCTGTGGAACTTCTTCATATTAAAGCCGGCTCCAAGGCGTGCCTTGGCATCTTCACGGGCATTCATCCAGACGCGCTCGCCGACCTTGTAGGAAATTGCCTGTCCTGGCCATCCAAGGTAGCGATCAGTTTCGCTGCGTGAATGATCCTCATCAAGAAGTGCTTGCTCATTGAGCAACTTGCGTGAGCTTTCAGCGTTCCAGACAACACCATTGTCATCCTTGTATCCAAGGTGCATTCCGATATCAACAACGATGCGTGCGGCGCGTAAAGCTTGCGCAGATAGGTAACCCATTTCAATTCCTGGCTCATCAAATGCGCCAAGTTCATTCATGAATCGCTCTGCATATAACGCCCATCCTTCGCCGTAACCACTGATCCAAGCAGCTGATCTCTGGAATCGGGTTAAGCGATCTTTCTCAACAGCCACGGTTCCGATTTGTAAGTGGTGACCCGGAACCGCCTCGTGATACCAAGTTGAAACAAGGTGCCAGTTACTAACCTCATTCTTACCCAACATCGGAATCCATGTTGAACCTGGTCGTGAAAGATCTTCTGATGGTCCGTTGTAGTACGGGGCAGACGCACTGCCTTCTGGTGCAAGCCGCGCTTCGCAAATTGCAATACGTGGATCAATTTCAAAGAATTCACCATTCATGCGCTTAATTGCTGCATCTGTGAAGTCCTGCAAATACTTAATAACATTTTCAGGACCAACTACTTTGTACTTAGGATCATTTTCAAGAGTGTCAGCAACTTCGCGAAGTGTTTTTGCAGTTGGGTTAATAACTTTTGCAAGTTCCCACATGCGATCGTTGATTGCCTTCAACTCTTTCTTACCCCACTCATATGTTGTGGGAAGATCTAGCTGTGCGCCAGTGAAATAGCGCGCCCAAACCGCATAGCGATCTGCGCCTACTGCATCATTAGGTGTTGCAATAGGTAAGTAGTTATCGCGCAAGAACTTAGCGGTCTTTGCAGATGCTGCTTCAGCAAGCTTTGCGGCCTCATGCATGGCTGGATACTTTCCTTCAGCATCAAAGTTTTTGCACATAGCGCTGTATCCACCATTGGCATAGCTATCTAACTGCTCAATAACACCTTTAACCTGACGTTGAGCAGTTGTCTTGCCGCTCTTAGCCACTGTCATGATCGTTTCGCACCAAGAGCTATATGCAGCATCAACTGCAGCTAAACGCTTAGCAATATTGTCAAAATCTTGAGGTGTTTTCTTTGGCATAAGTTCAAAAATCGAACGCACATTTGAAGGTGGAGATGTCAACACATTCCACAAAACAAATGATTCTTGACTGTCATGCAATGCAAGACCTGATTCAAGACGCTCTGTCATTACAGTCTTTGCAATACGATCAATTTCATCGATTGGCTGCATTGCAGAGAGCTTCTTCAAAGTTTCGCGGGTTAAGTTCGCGCTTACTTCGGCTCCTGCAATTGAGAAGTCATCCAGTTTGTCTTGGTTGAGTGCAATACCAAGGTAGGTGCAACCCATTGGGCTAAGTGCTGCTTCTTGATCGATATAAACATCGCTGATTTCAAATATGGGTGATCTATGTGTCATGGCAGAAGTTTGGCAGTGGTGCAAGGCTTTGTCCACGGCTAATTATGAGAAAGTGCCCTAGGCTTGCCAGTATGAGTCAAGCCCCAGTCGCTCCACCAAAGCTACGTGGTTGGTTTCATCTTGGGGCAACACCGGCAGTCATCATCGCCTCCCTCGTTTTATTTATATTGAGCAAAGAGTCTCTGAAATTTGCCGTTGCTATCTTTTCAATCACTTCGATTATGTTATTTAGCGTTTCGGCGATTTATCATCGAGTGCCATGGGTACCTAAAAAGAAAATGATCTGGCGCCGCTGGGATCATGCAAACATCAATTTATTAATTGCTGGTTCGTACACGCCATTTGCAGTTGCCTTACTTGAGGGACGTGATCGCACAATCTTGTTACTGGTTGTGTGGATCGGTGCTGCAATGGGTGTTGCTCTTCGAGTTTTCTGGATCAGTGCACCTCGTTGGCTATACGTGGCCAATTACTTGGCCCTGGGCTGGGTCGCTGTTTTTTATACACCAGCCCTATATCGCGCGGGTGGTTTATGGGTACTACTTCCAATCGCTATAGGCGGTTTGTTCTACTCGGTCGGTGCGATCTTTTACGCTCTTAAGCGTCCTGGCCGTGAGGCAAAGTACTTTGGCTTCCATGAGCTCTTCCATATCTTCGTACTTGCAGCGTGGATCAGTCAGTACATAGCGATCTCAGCGGCGATTTACAGTAAATAGGTCATTGCTCTAACCTAAGCCATCTCTACACACGGTTTTATTGAGCAGCGAGGTGCATGATGGCGCAGAAGAAGAACTTCCTTAACTGGGTGGGCTTTACTGAAGAAGAGAGCACAAACCTGCCTTCATCTGTTGATCGCATTCGCGAACTTGAAGCACAGCTTGCAGATTTGAAATCTCGCCGTGACATAACCGGCTTAACAAAAGAAGAGTTTGAAATTCTCGCAACTGAAACAGCGATGTCGATGATCAAGTCTGCTCAAGCTCGTGAGAGTAAGGCGCAGGTTGCAGCTTCTCGTTTAGTCTCAGAAACTGCACGTGCAACAAAGGAAGAGTTAGAAGCGGCCGATGCAAAGGCTCGTACAATTCTTTCGGGTGCTGAAACTCGTGGACGCAAATACATCCAAGCTGCAGAATCAGAAGCAGAAGAAAAGATTGCACAAGCTGAATCAGAAGCAGAAGCACTGATCGAGAGCAAGAAGCGTGAAATTTCCGCTCTTGCTACAGCTGCCCGCCGCGAAGGCGAACGCATAGTTTCTGAAGCAACAACTGAAGTTACTGGTTATCGTCAATGGCTTTCAGGTGTTATTTCTGAGGCAGAGCGTTTATATCGAATTCAAAAGCAATCACTTGATGCTGCAGAGTCTGCAATTCAGCAATCTCGAAATCGCCTAGATGGTGCCTTCCAAAGATTAGAAGATTTACAGAAAAGCGTTCTTGATAATTTGAACTCAGATGACACTTTGATTAACCCAGGACCTCTTAAGGTTGCTAGCCAACGAACACGTCCTGCATTAGCTGCACCTAAGAAAAAAGCAAAGAAGGCTGCTAAGAAAGCTCCAGCAAAGAAGAGCGCTGCAAAGAAATCTGCAAAGCGCTAGATAGCTCATCGCTATTAAAAACAGCGTTACTTCGTAGGAGTTAATCAATCATGGCCACTGAACGAGGTATCCGTTACATACCTGCAATCGATGGTTTGCGTGCAGTCGCTGTAATAGCGGTGATGCTCTATCACTTAGGTTTCACATGGATTCCTGGTGGTTTCTTGGGTGTTGACCTCTTTTTCGTAATCTCTGGGTACGTAATCACCCGTTTGTTGCTGGATTCAATTCAGCGCAGTGGCGGATTAGATTTACGGGCTTTCTATGCCGCACGTGTCCGTCGTTTATTGCCACCACTTATATTCATGATCATCACAACAACTGTTGTAGTTGGTCTATGGGCGCCAGATACTATGCGGCGTTTTTTGGGCGATGCTCCTTTTGCGTTGTTCGGCGGAATGAATTGGTGGTTGGTTTTCCGTCACACCGATTACTTTGAGGCTATTGGTCGCCCACCATTACTGCAACACACATGGTCTTTAGGTGTTGAGGCGCAGTTCTATCTCGTGTGGCCACTGATATTGCTTTTGGTACTTCGTTATTTCGGAAAGAACAAAATTCCTGGCGCTGCTCTTTTAATTGCAGCCTTCTCAGGCATTGCGCTGTTAGTTGTTTCTTTACAGGTTGATGCAGCTAGTGCTTCGCAAGTTAGCCATGTGTACTTTGGAACTGATACTCACAGCATTGGTTTATTTCTAGGTGCGGCATTAGCTGTCAGATGGATCCCGCAAAACTTACAAGAAACGGTTACTCGTAAAGCTCAGGATTTCATTGATGGCATCGGAGTTTTTGGATTCCTTGGAATCATTGCAGCATTTCTCTTTATTGATGAAAACGATCCAACGTTGTATAAATTGGCATTCCCATTAGCCGGAGTATTTGGATGCGCAATCATCACTTCTATAGTTCATCCTGCATCACGCTTCGCGCCAATCTTAAGTAGCAAGCCATTTGTTTGGATTGGTGAACGCTCTTACGCGATCTATCTTTGGCACTGGGTTGTTTTTCAAGTAACTCGTCCAGATTATGATCTTGAAGGATCTCAGTGGGCTTTGTATGCATTACGCGTTTTAATTGTCTTTGCCTTGGCAGATATTTCACTACGCTTGGTAGAACTTCCGGTTCGTACCGGACTAATTGATTATTGGTTTAAAGGAATGAAATATCGCACTAAGCGTGTGCAATTGCGCCAACGAGCCGGTGTATTACTAATTGTCCTTTCTGTAATCGGTATGACTGCATCAGTTGCATCGAGTGCAATTGTTAAGGGTGATAAACAATTAGCAGATTTGAAAAAACAACTACAAACACCTACAGCCTCTCCCTCGATTTCCTCTGACGGTAGTGATCCTGGTTTGTGGGTTACAGGCGACTCAGTAATTCTTGGAATTCGTTTTGAATTAGATAATCGTCAGCCCATTGGATTGATTAATGCACGAGTAGGGCGACAAGCAACTGAACTTTTAGAAGTTATTACTAATGACAAAGCGAATATGAGTATGGCAACGATTGTCTTGAACCTAGGCAATAACAACAAGCTCACTGAAGAACAGGTTGCCGCTATCTTTGAAGAAATTAAGGATCAACCTAGAATTGTTGTTGTAAACACAGCAGTTCCACGTGCTTGGCGAGATGACAACAACGCTCTGATTGCTCAGTATGCAAGCACCTATGGTGCCTACTTAGTTGATTGGGCAAGTATTTCACAGGGCCATGCAGAGTACTTCGGGCCAGATGGTGTTCACCTTGTTCCTGCAGGTGTGCGTGCTTATGTTGATGCAATCACTGCGCAACTTTAATTTCATCACCAAAAGGCAAAACAAAATCCCCCACCACTTGGTGAGGGATTTTATTTAATCTAATTTAGATTTACTTGAACTCTCCTGGAATTCCAAAAGCTGTTGCTGATGCAGTTTGTCCATCTGAGTACACAGATGAAACGCGGAACTGAGTCCATCCTGAATCACTTGCCTTTGTAACATTCTGAGTTAGTTGATCTGCTGGAACAGTTGCAATAACTGTCCACTCGCCTGTTCCGTTTGCACGGATCTCAACGTTATATCCAGTTAATCCATCAACTGCTGTTGGAGCAATCCAGCGCAGTTTCAATCCTTCTTCGCTCTTTAGAGCAACAAACTTAGTTGGAGCTTCCACAGCTGTAACAGGTGTTCCTGTTGACTCTGTTGCAGATGGTTCAGCAGATGCACTTGGCTCTGCAGATTCTGACATTGATGGAGTCGGGTTCGCTGCATCATCGCTATCTGATCCAGATGACTGAGACCAAACAATTGCAACCAATGCCACAATTCCGATTACAACAATCCATGCAGTGCGGTTAGAAGTTGATGCTTTAGGTGCTGCAACTGGCTTAGCTACAACAGGTGCAACAGCTTTAACCGGTGCGCTTATCGCTGCTGGCGCAGATGTGACTCGAGTTGTAGTTGCTTTTTTAACAACGCGCTTTGCAGGAGCCTTCTTTGCGGTCTTCTTTGCAACAGCTTTCTTTGCTGTCTTCTTGACTACACGCTTTGCCGCAGCTTTCTTAGCTGGAGCTTTCTTGGTTGTCTTCTTTGCAACTGCTTTTTTAGCAACAGCTTTCTTGGTTGTCTTCTTTTTCGCTACAGCTTTCTTAGCTGGCGACTTCTTTGCAGCTGTCTTCTTTGCAGGAGACTTTTTTGCTGCCTTCTTTGCGGTCTTCTTAACGGCCACTTCGAACTCCTTGGATTGCTATAAGCACGTAATTAACGCGCTGTGATAGGTAAAGGCTACCTCAGGCTCCCAAGCAAATGGATGACATGAGGTGCTAATGCACGTAGTGATTTTCCGCGGTGGCTCAGTAAATCCTTTTCCTCCGCGCTCATTTGTGCAGAGGAAATGGACATTCCTGCCGGCTGAAATATCGGGTCGTAGCCAAATCCATTCTCGCCGACAGGGGCATGCAGAATCACTCCATCGAAACGGCCTTCGGCAACCTGTTGGCGACCATCCGGAAGTACGAGTGATGCCACACACATGAAGTGCGCAGTGCGCTTTTCGTCAGCAACATCTTTGAGCTGATCTAGAACCTTTTCTAGATTTGCTCGGTCATTTCCATGTTCACCGGCCCACCTGGCAGAAAAAATCCCGGGATCCCCGTTTAGTGCATCAACACACAACCCCGAATCATCGGCAATTGCCGGTAATCCAGTTGCTTGGCTTGTGTAGCGAGCTTTTAGTAAAGAATTCTCTTCAAATGTTGATCCAGTTTCTTCGACATCTATTAAATCCGGAAACTGGTCTACGCCAATAAGTTCAATGGCACCAGGTGCTAATGCATCCAGAATTCGCCGAAACTCAGTGATCTTTCCTTGATTACGTGTTGCTAAAACAAGTTTGTGAGACATTACTTAGCAAGAACATCTTTCTGCAGTTGATTAAGTGTTGAACATCCAGCAACTGCCAAATCAAGTAGTTGATTTAACAATGCACGATCAAATGGTTCGCCTTCAGCAGTTCCTTGAACTTCAATAAAGCGTCCATCACCGGCAACAACAACATTCATATCTGTTCCTGCACGAACATCTTCTTCGTAGCAAAGATCGAGCATCGGAACACCATCGATAATTCCAACACTTACCGCTGCAACAGAATCATTGAGCGGCTTTGCATCTGCCTTGATGTGTCCTTGCGCCTTTGCCCAGGAGATTGCATCTGCAAGTGCAACATATGCGCCTGTGATTGCTGCTGTGCGAGTTCCACCATCTGCCTGTAAAACATCACAGTCAATAACGATTGTGTTTTCACCAAGCTCTTTCATGTTTACTACCGCGCGCAAAGATCGACCAACTAAACGTGAAATCTCTTGTGTGCGACCACCAAGTTTTCCTTTAACACTCTCACGGTCTGAACGTGTGTGAGTTGCACGAGGCAACATTGAATACTCTGATGTAACCCACCCATTTCCTGTGTCCTTTAACCAACGTGGCACACCTGGTGTAAATGATGCAACACACAAAACACGAGTCTTACCGAATTCAACTAAGACTGAACCTTCGGCATGATCTAACCACCCGCGAGTAAATTTAATTTCGCGCAGATCATTAACTGTGCGTCCATCATTGCGTGCCATTTATAGCTCCTTGTGCTCGACTTTTGTAACCTCTGGACCTAGAAAACGTCGAGCCAAGGTTTCAAAAGCCTTTGCATCACCGGTTGCTAAGAATCTATGTGTTGCTGGGGTTGCTGACTGTGCTCTTAACAAGCCATTTTCAACAAGTGTTCGATACAAATCTTTTGCTGTTTCTTCAGCACTAGAAACCAAAGTCACTCCCTCACCCATAACGTAGGAAATAACTCCTGTTAGCAATGGGTAGTGAGTGCAACCCAAAACCAAAGTGTCAACCTTTGCATCCATAACTGGAGCCAAGTAATCACGTGCAACCTTTGTAATATCTGGTCCTGAAGTCTCACCGCGCTCTACATATTCAACAAATAGTGGGCATGCTATGGATGTAATTTTGAGTTGTGGAGCAGCTGCAAAGGCATCTACATAAGCCTTAGAGTCAATCGTTGCGCGAGTACCGATGACACCAATGTTGCCTGTTCTTGTTGCTGCAACTGCACGACGAACAGCAGGTTGAATAACTTCGATGACCGGAATTGAATAACGCTCACGTGCATCACGCAACATTGCAGCCGATGCTGTATTGCAGGCAATAACAATTGCTTTTACACCTTGTTCGACAAGGAAGTCCATTGTTTCTAATGCAAATTCACGAACCTCTGCTAACGGACGTGGGCCATAAGGACCACGTGCTGTATCACCAATATAAAGAGTAGATTCATTAGGAAGTTGATCCAAGATTGCACGTGCCACGGTGAGACCACCTACACCTGAATCAAATATTCCTATTGGGGCATCACTCACAGGGCTAGCCTACCTTGCACTCATGGCCTGAGTAGCAGGGTAACTATTCAGATTCATCCATAAGCGCAGAAATTAAACTTTCTTGCAGCCAACCAAGCCAGCTATAGACCGCATAAACGCCACGCATTGGGTCATCAGGGGCCAATAACTCCAAATCTTCATGTGTGTTTTCTTCAACCTTTAGTCGCACACCAAGTGCAAGACGAACATCATTCATTGCACCTAGCCATGCATTTGCTCCGTCGTGATCAACTTCAACAATGCCATCGACCGCGCTCTTTAGATGCATCCGCATCGCCATAGCGTGCGCCTGTTTCTTTTGTCGCAAAGTTGATTCGGTATATCTGCGAAATTCGGATGCATCAACTTGATCGGCATAGGCATTTGGCAATAATCGCAACAACACTTCATCATCTGGTGGTGTGTCATGCATAGTTATGCCAACCATCGCAGCCAAGGGATCATCATTATGATGATCAACGCGTTCGGCTAACAGTTCAATTATCTGCTCAACTAGATTGACTAGAACTTCACGTTCAGATTCAGTGAAGTTTGCTAAGTAAGCGTTATCCCCATGACGGAAAAAACCATGCTCATTCTCTTTCATATCGCTTGATCACCACGTTGCAAAGTTGCCCATAATCCGTATTCATGTAAACGAGCAACATCATGTTCCATCTCTTCACGGCTTCCGGTTGAAACTACTGCCTTGCCTTCGGTATGAACCTTCATCATTAATTCATGAGCTTTTTCTTTGTTGTATCCAAACAATTCCATCAAAACATATGTCACATAAGTCATGAGATTAACTGGATCGTCCCAAACAATAGTTATCCATGGAACATCACCACTAAAAATTGCTTGCAACTCTTCTTCGATTTTGTCCTTAATTTTGGCCATGGTTATCGAATCACAATCGCAAACGGAGCCGAAGCGATATCGCCCACGATCTGAACTCGCATGGTGACAACTCCTCGCTTTGGTTCTGACGCAGTAAATGTAAGTAAACCATTGGCATCTGAAACAGATGCAGTACCAACATTTTGCCACTTTCCATTAATGTTTTTCTGCAAATTTGCGGATTTCCCAACTAATTTAGGTAGCAGCTGTGCCTTAACTGTAATTACAGCTCCCTTTGAAGCAGAGACTGGGCGATCAATTTGGATAAGACTCTTTACAGAAATCTTTTGTTCAGCGCTTACAGATTCTGCTCGCTCCCACGTTCCAACGGTTGTTAAGCGAATAGCGGCATCGCTACCCAAGGTCATGGGCGATGTGACCGTGCCATCGAGCCCAGTTACTAGATCTGTAACCTTCGTCCACAGAGATTCACTAGGTCGCTTGATTTCAAGGGCAACTGTTATTCCTGCTATCGGTGTTTTATCCTTCAAGGTGATTAAACCCTTTACGGTGAATAAATTGCCGTAGTTGATCGAGCCTTGATTTATATTTTCTAATGTCATCGTGTTAATTACGGGATCTGGCGCAATTGCAAGGGCAGCAGTTCGAATCTCGTTTGTAGCAGCTGCATCTTCCATTCCCAGGGTCCACATTGCGGCACCGCCAAGACGATACTTTGCAACTAATGCCATACGTTCCGCAAAGCTTCGCGCATTTTGATACCAAACAGTTCGATTAACTGTGCAGGCAGTTGATGCCCCAGTTGCAGACAATCCGTTATATGTCTGTGTGTAGTCATACGTAGCTTCGCCAAACTGTTCGTTATAGGTTGGAATTGCTCCGTCAATGGCCGCTTTTGCTGCTGCGTAGTTCATTTTAAATGTTGCAGCTTTTGCACCACCTATTAATCCAGGAGGGGCAGATGTTGGACACTTTCCATTAACGGATGTGATCCAGTCGCGACCATAACCCGGCAAGCCAACATAAACTTTTGATGCCGACATGATGCTTATTGCATATTTAATAGTCTTTTCAGTCCAGGACAAAGGACCCATAGGTCCTGGTTTGGCAACTGAATAGTCATACGTCATGATTCTTAAACGATCAATGCTACTTGCAATATCTGCCCAGGCATAAACAAAATAGCCTTTTTGCTTTTCTTTCGGATCAAATAAATATGGAGTTGATACTGATAGTAATTTGTTTTTTGCATGAAGTGCCGCGCTCAATTCTTTAACCAAGGCGACCCATCGCGGCGCGGTCTTACTCCAGGTATTGTTTCCATCAACAAAAGCAAAACCTTCATAATCTAGATCAATTCCATCAAAGTTGTTCTTTACTACTAAATCAACGATTGTATTCACGATTGTTGTTCGGGTGGCAGCATTTGAAAGGTATTCAGAAAGGACGAGTTTGGCTGTGCCATCAGTCATTGTTGGAATAATTTGTAAACCGGCACGTCGCATCAAACACACAGTGTCTTCCATCGGCCATGAAGGATTACCAGAAACATAATCATCACGAATTACTGTTGGGCTTTTTAAGCTAAACCAAAATGGCATTACCTCTTTCATTAAATCCTTATTTGTAAATAGGTATGAACTTTCGATAGCTTGATTTTCTGCTGGCCCATATTGAGATGCATCGCAAACTGATGGTTGTCCTGCAACATTGGGTGCTGCTGAAGGTAGCTTGCGAACTAAGGGCAGAACCGATTTAACGGAGTAATAAGGAATCCAACCGGATAAAACCTTTCGTGGTTCTTTGTCGGCTGCTTCTATAGGTTGGGTAATCGCTGTAATGAGCAAAACAATTAAAAGTGTGAAGCCAAACCTGCGCTTCATTATTATTTTTCTTCGGGTGCTTGCTTCAATCCTGCATAAATCTCTTTGCAGGTCGGACAGATCGGATACTTTTCAGGATCTCTTGAAGGGGTCCATTTCTTTCCGCACAGCGCCTTTACCGCTTTTCCAGTCACAGCTGATTCAGTGATCTTCTCTTTCTTCACATAATGAGCAAAACGATCGTGCCCACCATCATCTTCGAGTAGTTCCTCGGATGGTCGGGTCAACAGATCGGTGTCACCGTCTGTTCCGATTTTCTTGAAGAGGCCCATTAGGTGGATAAGAATACCTTTGTGCACCGCAAAAGTACGGGTAGAATTCACAAATGAAGGACTTACTCCGTACCGAGCACTTGAGCCGAGCCGATGTCGAATTATTGCTTTCGACTGCCGCTGAGTTTGCTGAGAATCCACTGCGTTCAAACACAGCTCTGGCAAATAAGTCTGTCGCTATTTACATGACAAAGCCTTCAACTCGCACCCGTTTGTCATCTGAAACAGCTGTTGCCCACCTAGGTGGGACGCCAATCTTTATTCGCGGCGATGAATTGCAATTGGGCCGCGGTGAAACCATTGCAGATACCGCAAAAATAATTAGTGGTTACTGCAGTGCATTGATCATTCGCACATTCGCACAAGCTGATGTTGATGAACTTGGTGCTAATGCTTCAATTCCTGTCATCAATGCATTAACAGATGATGATCACCCAACACAGTTACTTGCTGACTGGTTAACAATTCGAGAAAAATTTGGAACAGATATCACCGGTCGCAAGTTTGTTTACTTAGGCGATGGAAACAACATGTCACATGCTTGGTTACTAATGGGAGCAATTATGGGTGCACATGTTGTTGCAGCAACACCAAGCGGTAAGTGGGCACCCGATCCTGTTGTTGTAGCTGTTGCAAAAAATATTGCAGCCCACAACGGTGGAAAAGTTGAAGTAACTCATGATCCAGAATTAGCAGCAAAAGATGCATCTGTTCTTTACACAGATGTATGGATGTCAATGGGTGATTCAGAAGCAGACCGTGCAGAAAAGGTGCCAGCACTCTCACCATTTGCTGTAACTGAAAATCTCATGAAGCTAACAAGTAAGGATTCGGTGTTCATGCACTGTTTACCTGCCCATCGCGGAGAAGAAGTTGAAGCCTCAGTTATCGATGGCCCGCGTTCTGTCGTGTGGAGAGAGGCTTATCACCGAAGAACAACGATTCAAGCAATTCTTTATCACCTAATAAAAGGTGACTTGAAGGGTTCCACCCACTAACATTTGGCTCATGCGCGTAGCCGTTCCGAAGGAAATAAGAGCTGGAGAAAAGCGCGTTGCGCTTGTTCCAGACATCATCAACAAACTGACACGTTTAGGACTCGAAGTAACTATCGAATCTGGTGCGGGTACTCATTCGCAGGCAACTGATGCTGATTACACAACCGCGGGTGCAACTGTTAAGCAAGGCGATGTACTTACAGATGCAGATGTAGTCCTGTCTGTTCAGCCTTTAACAGCTCAGCAAATGGCAACCTTGAAAAAAGGTGCAATCACAATTTCATTCTTATCTCCTGTAACTGCCGTTGATTCAATAGAGGCAGCAGCCTCTGCTGGCGTTACGGCTTTTTCACTTGAGCTTGTTCCACGTATTTCACGTGCCCAATCAATGGACGCCTTAACTTCACAAGCACTGTGTGCCGGATATCGCGCCGCTGTCGTCGGAGCAGAACTTTCTCCACGATTCTTCCCGATGTTAATGACAGCTGCAGGAACTGTTACTCCAGCACAAGTCTTAGTACTTGGTGCAGGCGTTGCTGGATTGCAAGCTATTGCAACATCACGTCGATTAGGTGCAGTAGTTTCTGCCTACGATGTTCGTCCAGCTTCTGCAGATGAAGTTCGTTCTATGGGTGCAACATTTATTCAACTAGAACTTGAAGCACTGGAAGGTGCTGGCGGATATGCGCGTGAAATGACGGAAGAGCGCGCAGCAAAGCAACGCGAACTTTTAACTCCTTACATTGCAAAATCACATGTCGTTATTACAACTGCAGCTGTCCCTGGTCGCCAAGCACCTCGCTTAATGACACAAGCAATGGTTGATTCAATGGCGCCTGGAACAATCATCGTTGACTTGGCGGCAGAAACTGGCGGCAATGTTGAAGGATCAAAACCTGGCGAGATTGTTGAAACAGCTGGTGGAGTGCGCATCTGGGGCGGAAAAGATGTTCCCAGCCAGCTTCCATTCCATGCATCATTCTTGTACTCACGAAATGTTGTGAATCTTTTGTCACTATTTACAGTTCCTGCAAAGGATGATGTAAAGGTCGCATTTAACCTTGATTTTGATGATGAAATCATTAACGGCGCTGCAGTTACACATGGCGGATCACGAAGAGGAGCTCAGTAATGGAACCAATGGCGATTCTTTCGATTTTCGTTCTCTCGGTCTTCGTTGGCTTTGAGGTAGTTTCTAAGGTTTCTTCAACCTTGCATACTCCTCTAATGTCAGGTGCCAATGCGATTCACGGAGTTATCTTGGTTGGTGCGATCATCGTGGCCGATCACAGTAAAACAAACTTAGAGCTTGGACTTTCAGTTGCGGCAATCATTCTTGCAACTATCAATATGGTGGGTGGGTTTGTCGTAACCGACCGAATGCTTGAAATGTTCAAGGGAAATAAAAAATGAGCCGCACGGTATATGACCTCATTGGCCTTGCCGCCGGCATTGCATTCATCCTTGCTCTCAAGGGTTTGTCTCATCCAAAGACTGCTCGTCGCGGTAATCTCATTGGTGCCTTTGGCGCTGGACTGGCAACACTTGTTGTCTTCTTCCACACCAATGAGAATTCATCATTACCCCTGAATAATCTTGGATGGATCCTTGGCGCAATGGCAGTTGGTCTCGTAATCGGAGTTCCCGCTGCTCGCAAAGTCCAGATGACCCAGATGCCACAACTTGTTGCACTATTTAATGGTGTGGGCGGTGGTGCGGCTGCATTAGTAGCGATCGTTGAGTACTTAAATCTTGGAGATCAAGCAACAACGGCTGAGGTTGTATTCACAGTCTTCACCGTAATCGTTGGCTGCGTTTCATTCAGCGGATCAATCATTACCTTCATGAAGCTGCAAGAGCTAATGACTACTCGCCCTGTGATTTTCCCTGCCGGCCGCTTCATTATCGCTGCCACATTGATCTCAGTTCTTGGCGTTGGTGGTTGGGTAGTAAGCGCCCTTGGAACAACACCACTTTTGATTCTTGCAGGATTATCACTGCTATTTGGAATCTTGTTCGTGCTACCTGTTGGTGGCGCAGACGTTCCAATTGTTATTTCACTTCTCAATGCCTTTACTGGATTAACAGTGGCTGCAAGTGTTTACGTGCTTGATTCAACCTTGTTGATCATTGCCGGAACACTTGTTGGCGCATCAGGAACTATCTTGACTCGTTTGATGGCAGAGGCAATGGGACGTTCATTGTTTGGCACATTGTTCGGTGCATTTACCGCAAAGCCTCAAGATGTTGCTGCGGCCGGTGAAGAGCGACCAGTTCGTTCTGGCTCACCTGATGATGTTGCAATCTTGCTTAACTATGCACGCCGCGTTGTCATCGTTCCAGGATTTGGACTTGCTGTTGCACAAGCACAACACACAGTGCGCGAATTAGCTGACTTAATGATTTCAAAGGGAATCGATGTCGCCTATGGCATCCACCCTGTTGCAGGCCGCATGCCAGGACACATGAACGTGCTGCTTGCAGAGGCAAATGTTCCTTATGATCAATTACAAGAAATGGATGAAGTTAATCCAACATTCGGTCAAACAGATGTAGCAATTGTTATTGGTGCTAACGATGTTGTTAACCCAGCAGCGCAAACAACTCCAGGATGTCCAATCTACGGAATGCCAATCTTGGAAGTTAATCACGCTGCCAACATCATCTTCTTAAAGCGTTCGATGCGTCCAGGTTTTGCGGGCATCGAGAATGAACTTCTTTATGATCCAAAGACAATGCTTTTGTTTGGTGATGCCAAGGCTTCACTTACCAAGGTTGTTTCTGCGCTCAAGGCCCTATAACAAAGAAGTTGCAGGTAGTTGAATGTTCAATTACTCTTGGACTCTGAACTAAGGAGAGTCCAATGCCTGCAGTAACCGTCAGTGACATCACCGTTT
>Ga0209297_1000925_pt1 | contig 17591 bp, 13 predicted proteins | sample S_130805_MF_Meta_FD_187322 | JGI IMG/M metagenome (GOLD analysis project Ga0209297, IMG submission 187322) | Freshwater microbial communities from Lake Simoncouche, Canada to study carbon cycling - S_130805_MF_MetaG (SPAdes) (version 2) | ecosystem: Environmental > Aquatic > Freshwater > Lake ... | reverse complement strand
CTTCAGGAACAAGCGGTACTAGTGGAGCGAGTGGTACAGATGGTTCATCAGGTACAAGCGGTTCATCAGGTACAAGCGGTTCATCAGGTACAAGCGGTTCATCAGGTACTAGCGGTAGTAGTGGTACAAGCGGTAGTAGTGGTAGTTCAGGCTCAAGTGGAACTAGCGGTAGTTCAGGTTCATCTGGTACGTCAGGTTCAAGTGGAACTAGTGGTAGTTCAGGTTCATCTGGAACATCAGGTTCATCTGGAACATCAGGTTCATCAGGAACTAGCGGTTCAAGTGGTTCGTCAGGAACTTCAGGTAGTAGCGGAACATCAGGTTCATCAGGTACTAGCGGTTCAAGCGGAACATCAGGAACAGGATTTAATACAGTTCAAAATCCAGCACTTACAAGAGTATTAACTTCTGACGGAACAGCTAACGGAGCAATTGCCGAAAGTGGTGTAACTTATGACGGACAATACCTTACTTTATATGGAGCTAATAGACTTGAATCAAATAATCTTGGAGGAATTACACCTCCAGGGGCAACAATTTCAACTATATTAGTAACAACAGGTTCAAGTGCTCATTTTGATTATGTGGTTAGAAATGTTGAAACAGAATATATGAGAGCTGGTGTTGTTATGTCGGTATGGGACGCAACAAGTGCAACATATACGGACAACTCAACACCTGATTTAAATGGTTCAACGGAAGCAATATCATTTACTGTAACTAATGATGGAACAAATATATCATTAAATGCAGAAGTTACTTCAGGTACATGGGAAGTTAAAGTAGGAACAAGAATTATATTTTAATACATAAAATTATTTAAAATAACTAAACACTACCAAAAAAAAGGTAGTGTTTTTTTATGCGTTTAACAACAAAAGAATATCGTGTTGTATTTATAGAATAATAATAAATTCTTTTGGAAATTGAAAAAAGAAACAAATAATGGCTAACGAATTCGTACTAAGAAAAGGACTGAAAAGTTTGGGAGGGGTATCCTTTCCACTTACTCAAGTCACAAGTACCTATACAGTAACATCAACGGACTATTTTGTTGATGCAACTTCAGGTACTTTTACCATATCATTACCCACTGCGGTTGGTATTTCAGGTAAAATATATCAAATAAAAAATACAGGAAATGGTGTTATTACTGTTGACCCAAATGGTGGTGAAACCATTGATGGTCAAAGTACGGTAACACTCAATGAAAATCAAAGCCTATACATATATAGTGACGGGTTAAATTGGCTAATTGGTGGGGCGGATGGTTCATCAGGTAGTTCAGGTTCATCTGGAACTAGCGGAAGTTCAGGAACTAGTGGTTCTTCAGGTTCAAGTGGTTCTTCAGGTTCAAGTGGAACTAGTGGTAGTTCGGGAACATCAGGTTCATCTGGAACTAGCGGAAGTTCAGGAACCAGTGGTTCTTCAGGTTCAAGTGGAACTAGTGGTTCTTCAGGTTCAAGTGGTTCTTCAGGTTCAAGTGGAACTAGTGGTAGTTCGGGAACATCAGGTTCATCTGGAACTAGCGGAAGTTCAGGAACTAGTGGTTCTTCAGGTTCAAGTGGAACTAGTGGTAGTTCAGGAACATCAGGGTCAAGTGGAAGTTCGGGAAGTTCAGGTATAAGTGGTACCGACGGTACATCAGGTAGTTCAGGAACAAGTGGTATAGATGGTGCGTCAGGAACAAGCGGAACAAGTGGTAGCTCAGGGACATCTGGTTCAAGTGGAACATCAGGTTCTTCAGGAACTTCAGGTTCTAGTGGAACAAGTGGTAGTTCAGGAACATCAGGTTCAAGTGGTTCGTCAGGGACATCTGGTTCAAGTGGTTCGTCTGGAACTAGTGGCAGTTCAGGTAGTAGTGGAACATCAGGTTCTTCAGGTATAAGTGGAACAGATGGTTCATCAGGAACTAGCGGTAGTTCGGGAACATCAGGTTCAAGTGGTTCATCTGGAACTTCAGGTTCAAGCGGTTCATCAGGAACTTCAGGTTCGAGTGGTTCATCAGGAACTTCAGGTAGTAGTGGAACAGACGGTTCATCAGGAACTAGTGGTAGTTCAGGTTCTTCAGGAACTAGTGGTAGTTCAGGTTCTTCAGGAACTAGCGGTAGTTCAGGAACATCAGGTTCAAGTGGTAGTTCAGGTTCAAGTGGGAGTAGTGGTTCATCAGGAACTTCAGGTTCTAGTGGTAGTTCAGGTTCTTCAGGTTCTAGTGGTAGTTCAGGAACATCAGGTTCAAGTGGAACTAGTGGTAGTTCAGGTTCAAGTGGGAGTAGTGGTTCATCAGGAACTTCAGGTTCTAGTGGTAGTTCAGGTTCTTCAGGAACATCTGGTTCAAGTGGAACTAGTGGTAGTTCAGGAACATCAGGTTCAAGTGGTACATCAGGTATAGACGGAGCATCGGGTACAAGTGGAACTAGTGGTTCGTCAGGAACTAGCGGTTCTTCAGGCACTTCAGGTTCAAGCGGTAGTTCAGGAACTAGTGGTTCTTCAGGTACTTCAGGTTCAAGTGGTAGTTCAGGAACATCAGGTTCAAGTGGTTCATCAGGAACTTCAGGTTCAAGTGGTTCATCAGGAACTTCAGGTTCTTCAGGAACAAGTGGTACCGATGGTTCGTCAGGGACTTCAGGTTCTTCAGGAACAAGTGGTTCATCAGGTTCAAGTGGTAGTTCAGGTTCTTCAGGAACATCTGGTTCAAGTGGTTCATCAGGAACTAGCGGTAGTTCAGGCTCAAGTGGTACTAGTGGTAGTTCAGGTTCATCTGGAACTAGCGGAAGTAGTGGAACATCAGGTTCTTCTGGAACTAGTGGAAGTTCAGGTTCATCAGGAACATCAGGTTCTTCTGGGACAAGTGGTTCATCAGGAACTTCAGGTTCTTCAGGTTCTTCAGGTTCATCAGGAACCAGCGGAAGCTCAGGTTCTTCAGGTTCATCAGGAACTAGTGGAAGCTCAGGAACTAGTGGCAGTTCAGGTTCATCAGGAACATCAGGTATAGACGGTGCTTCAGGAACATCAGGAACAAGTGGTTCTTCAGGTTCTTCAGGTAGTAGTGGAACATCAGGTTCAAGTGGTACTTCAGGTAGCTCAGGAACGTCTGGTTCAAGTGGTTCTTCAGGAACTAGCGGAAGTTCAGGTTCATCAGGAACTAGTGGTTCGAGTGGAACATCAGGTTCTTCAGGAACATCGGGTTCAAGCGGTTCATCAGGAACATCTGGCTCGAGTGGTTCATCAGGAACATCAGGTTCGAGTGGTTCATCAGGAACTAGCGGAAGTTCAGGTTCAAGCGGAACATCAGGTTCTTCAGGTTCTTCAGGAACAAGTGGAAGTAGTGGAACTTCAGGTTCAAGCGGTTCTTCAGGTTCAAGTGGTTCATCTGGAACTAGCGGTAGTTCAGGAACTAGCGGAAGTTCAGGTTCATCAGGAACTTCAGGTTCAAGTGGTTCATCAGGAACTTCAGGTTCAAGTGGTTCATCAGGAACTTCAGGTTCAAGCGGTAGTAGTGGTTCGTCAGGAACATCTGGCTCAAGTGGTTCATCAGGAACTAGTGGAAGTTCAGGTTCTTCAGGAACATCAGGTATAGATGGTGCCTCAGGTACAAGTGGTACTTCAGGAACATCAGGTTCAAGTGGTAGTAGTGGTTCATCAGGAACATCAGGTTCTTCAGGTTCTTCAGGAACTAGTGGCTCAAGTGGTTCATCAGGAACTAGTGGTAGTTCAGGTTCTTCAGGAACTAGTGGTAGTTCAGGTTCAAGCGGAACATCAGGTTCTTCAGGAACTAGCGGTAGCTCAGGTTCAAGCGGAACATCAGGTTCATCAGGAACATCTGGTTCAGTGGTAGTTCAGGTTCAAGCGGAACATCAGGTTCTTCAGGAACTAGCGGTAGCTCAGGTTCAAGCGGAACATCAGGTTCATCAGGAACATCTGGTTCAAGTGGTAGTTCAGGTTCATCAGGAACATCTGGTTCAAGTGGTTCATCAGGAACTTCAGGTTCAAGCGGTTCATCAGGAACTTCAGGTTCAAGTGGAACATCGGGTTCATCGGGAACTAGTGGTAGTTCAGGTTCAAGTGGAACTAGCGGAAGTTCAGGTTCAAGTGGAACGAGCGGAAGTTCAGGTTCTTCAGGAACTAGTGGTAGTTCAGGTTCTTCAGGAACTAGTGGTTCAAGTGGTTCGTCAGGAACATCAGGTTCTTCAGGAACTAGTGGTTCAAGTGGTACATCAGGTTCTTCAGGGACTAGTGGAAGCTCAGGTTCAAGTGGAACGTCTGGCTCAAGTGGTTCATCAGGTACTAGTGGTAGTTCAGGTTCATCGGGAACTTCAGGTTCAAGTGGAACTAGCGGAAGTAGTGGAACCTCTGGTTCAAGTGGTTCATCAGGAACATCGGGTATAGATGGTGCGTCAGGTACATCTGGAACTAGTGGTAGTTCAGGTTCAAGTGGAAGTAGTGGAACATCAGGTTCTAGTGGAACAAGTGGTTCTTCAGGTACTTCAGGTTCATCAGGAACAAGTGGTAGTTCAGGTTCATCAGGAACTTCAGGTTCATCAGGTTCATCGGGAACTTCAGGTTCATCAGGTTCATCTGGAACTAGCGGTAGCTCAGGTTCTTCAGGAACAAGTGGTAGTTCAGGTTCATCAGGAACATCTGGTTCAAGTGGTTCATCTGGAACTAGTGGTAGCTCAGGTTCTTCAGGTACTAGTGGTAGCTCAGGTTCATCAGGAACTTCAGGTTCAAGTGGTTCATCAGGAACATCAGGGTCATCAGGCTCATCAGGAACTTCAGGTTCAAGTGGTTCATCTGGAACATCAGGGTCATCAGGTTCTTCAGGGACTAGTGGAAGCTCAGGGTCATCTGGAACATCAGGTTCAAGTGGTTCTTCAGGAACATCAGGTAGTAGTGGTACTTCAGGTAGTTCGGGAACTAGCGGTTCAAGTGGTTCTTCGGGAACTAGCGGTTCAAGTGGTTCTTCAGGTACTAGTGGAAGTTCAGGCTCATCAGGTACTAGTGGAAGTTCAGGCTCATCAGGTAGTAGTGGTTCATCAGGAACATCAGGTTCAAGTGGTACAAGTGGTTCATCAGGAACGTCAGGTATAAGTGGAGCATCAGGAACTAGTGGTACTTCAGGTACTAGTGGTAGTTCAGGTTCTTCAGGAACATCAGGTTCAAGCGGTTCATCAGGAACTAGCGGTAGTTCAGGTTCATCGGGAACTAGTGGTAGCTCAGGTTCAAGTGGTACTAGCGGTAGTTCAGGTTCATCAGGAACATCTGGCTCTTCAGGTAGTTCAGGTTCAAGTGGGACTAGTGGTAGTTCAGGTTCTTCAGGAACATCAGGTTCAAGTGGCTCAAGTGGAACTAGCGGTAGCTCAGGCTCATCAGGAACTAGCGGTTCATCAGGTTCAAGTGGAACTAGCGGTAGCTCAGGAACATCAGGTTCTTCAGGAACTAGCGGAAGTTCAGGAACATCAGGTAGTTCAGGTTCAAGTGGAACTAGTGGTTCTTCAGGTTCTTCAGGAACTAGCGGTAGCTCAGGTTCATCGGGAACTTCAGGTTCATCAGGTTCATCGGGAACTAGTGGTAGCTCAGGTTCTTCAGGAACAAGTGGTAGCTCAGGCTCATCAGGAACATCAGGTTCAAGTGGAACTAGTGGTTCTTCAGGTTCTTCAGGAACTTCAGGTAGCTCAGGTTCTTCAGGAACTTCAGGTTCAAGTGGTTCTTCAGGAACTTCAGGTTCTTCTGGAACATCAGGTTCTAGTGGAAGTTCAGGTTCTAGTGGAAGTTCAGGTACATCAGGTATAAGTGGAGCGTCTGGAACAAGTGGTACTTCAGGTACTAGTGGTAGTTCAGGTTCAAGTGGAACAAGTGGTTCTTCAGGAACATCAGGTTCAAGTGGTTCTTCAGGAACTAGCGGTAGCTCAGGTTCATCGGGAACTAGTGGTAGCTCAGGTTCATCAGGAACATCAGGTTCTAGTGGTTCATCTGGAACAAGCGGTAGCTCAGGTTCTTCAGGAACATCAGGTTCTTCAGGAACATCAGGTTCATCAGGTTCTAGTGGTAGTTCAGGAACAAGCGGTAGCTCAGGTTCTTCAGGAACATCAGGTTCAAGTGGTTCTTCTGGAACTAGCGGTAGCTCAGGTTCTTCAGGAACGTCAGGTTCAAGTGGTTCTTCAGGAACGTCAGGTTCAAGTGGTTCATCTGGAACGTCAGGTTCAAGTGGTTCTTCTGGGACTAGCGGTAGCTCAGGTTCTTCAGGAACGTCAGGTTCAAGTGGTTCATCTGGAACGTCAGGTTCAAGTGGTTCTTCTGGAACGTCAGGTTCAAGTGGTTCTTCTGGGACTAGCGGTAGTTCAGGTTCTTCAGGAACTAGCGGAAGTAGCGGAACATCAGGTTCTTCTGGAACTAGTGGAAGTTCAGGTTCATCAGGAACTTCAGGTTCATCAGGAACAAGTGGTTCATCAGGTTCATCAGGAACTTCAGGTTCATCAGGAACAAGTGGTTCATCAGGTTCTTCAGGAACTAGTGGCTCAAGTGGTTCATCAGGAACTAGCGGTTCAAGCGGTACTTCAGGTAGTTCAGGAACATCAGGTTCTAGTGGAAGTTCAGGTACATCAGGTATAAGTGGAGCATCTGGAACAAGTGGTACTTCAGGTACATCAGGTTCTTCAGGTTCTTCAGGAACAAGTGGTAGTTCAGGTTCTTCAGGGACGTCTGGCTCAAGTGGTTCTTCAGGAACTTCAGGTTCTTCAGGAACTTCAGGTTCTTCAGGAACTTCAGGTTCTTCAGGTTCTTCAGGAACTTCAGGTTCAAGTGGTTCATCAGGAACTTCAGGTTCTAGTGGTAGTTCAGGAACAAGTGGTAGTTCAGGTTCATCTGGAACATCAGGTTCAAGTGGCTCATCTGGAACATCAGGTTCAAGTGGCTCATCTGGAACATCAGGTTCAAGTGGTTCATCTGGTACTTCAGGTTCAAGTGGTTCATCAGGAACTTCAGGTTCGAGTGGTTCTTCAGGAACTAGTGGTTCAAGCGGTTCGTCAGGAACTAGTGGTAGCTCAGGTTCATCTGGAACTTCAGGTTCAAGTGGTTCATCTGGAACTTCAGGTTCAAGTGGTTCATCGGGAACTTCAGGTTCAAGCGGTTCTTCAGGAACTAGTGGAAGTTCAGGTTCAAGTGGAACTAGTGGAAGTTCAGGTTCAAGTGGAACGAGCGGAAGTTCAGGTTCTTCAGGAACATCAGGTTCTTCTGGTTCATCGGGAACTAGTGGTAGCTCAGGTTCTTCAGGAACAAGTGGTAGCTCAGGCTCATCAGGAACTAGCGGTTCTTCAGGTTCAAGTGGTTCTTCAGGTTTAAGTGGTACATCAGGTTCAAGTGGTACATCAGGTTCAAGTGGTTCATCTGGAACTTCAGGTTCAAGTGGTTCTTCAGGAACTTCAGGTATAAGTGGAGCATCAGGAACTAGTGGTACATCAGGAACTAGTGGAAGTTCAGGTTCTTCAGGAAGCTCAGGAACTAGTGGAAGTTCAGGTTCATCAGGAACTAGTGGAAGTTCAGGTTCATCAGGAACTTCTGGTTCTAGTGGTTCTTCAGGAACTTCAGGTTCAAGTGGTTCATCGGGAACATCTGGCTCAAGTGGTTCATCAGGAACATCAGGTTCAAGTGGTTCATCGGGAACTAGCGGTAGTTCAGGTTCATCAGGAACTTCTGGTTCTAGTGGCTCATCTGGAACTAGCGGTAGTTCAGGTTCATCAGGAACTTCTGGTTCTAGTGGTTCTTCAGGAACTTCAGGTTCAAGTGGTTCTTCAGGAACTAGTGGTTCTTCAGGTTCAAGTGGTTCTTCAGGAACTAGTGGTTCTTCAGGTTCATCTGGCTCAAGTGGTTCATCTGGAACATCAGGTTCATCAGGAACATCAGGTTCATCTGGAACATCAGGTTCAAGTGGTTCAAGTGGTTCAAGTGGTTCTTCAGGAACTAGTGGTAGCTCAGGTTCATCAGGAACATCAGGTTCAAGTGGTTCTTCTGGAACTAGCGGAAGTTCAGGTTCATCTGGTACATCTGGCTCAAGTGGTTCATCAGGAACATCTGGCTCAAGTGGTTCATCTGGAACGTCAGGTTCAAGTGGTTCATCAGGAACATCTGGTTCAAGTGGAGCTAGTGGAGCGTCAGGAACAAGCGGTAGTAGTGGAACTTCAGGTACTTCAGTAGCGGTTGGAGGTACAAATAACACAGTTGTTAAATTTACAAGTTCTACTACAATAGGTAATTCATCAATTACTGATAATGGAACGCAAATTGGTTTAGGCACTACTACAACTGTTGACGTTGCAAATGGTGATGTTCAAACAGGTGGTGGTAGTATTCAAACATCAACTGGATTTATTGATACTGGAAGTGGTTATATTAATACTGGTGGAGGTAACTTAACAATGGGTTCTGGTACTATTGAAACTCAAGGTGGTAGTATTGATATGACTAATGGAGGTGATATTAACGGTAATGGTACTAATAACTTAACAAGTTTTGACAATATTCAAGCTAACGTTAAATCATTTGATATTACCCACCCAACAAAAGGAGAACCTTGGAGATTAAGATATGGTGTTTTAGAAGGTCCAGAACATGGTGTTTACTTTAGAGGTCAAACAACTGATAAAGTTATTGAAGTCCCTGATTATTGGGTAGGTTTAGTACACGAAAATAGTTATACGGCAACCTTAACACCAATAGGAACTTCAACTCAACACTTTGTTGTGAAAATTGAAAACCATAAAATATACATTGATTCGGAAAATGGAAATGTAAATTGTTTCTTCTTAATACAAGCAGAAAGAAAAGACGTACCAAAAGTACTCTTAGAATACAATCCAACAAAAGAATAAAAAAAAGGGAGTCAATTGACTCCCTTTTTTATTTATAAAGGTAAAGAATTAAATACTTGTAGTGGTGTTATAGATTTTTGACATATATGTTGTCGTTCGGTATTTTGATAAACAGGACACCAATCCCAATCACCATTGTTGAATACTAATACAGGGTCATTCCAACATTTAATACATATATCATTTGAAACTCTTGTAACATTATTTGTAAATTCATGGTCAGTCTCACTAAAACCTGCAATCATAACTGTTTTTTTATTTAAAGCCCAATTGACCCAAGATAAACCTGAACTTAATCCAATGAAAAATTCAGCATGATATAGACAATCAAAAACCTCATCCCAATTTTTGGTTGTGTTACTTATAGTATCTTTAATATTATAATCTTTAAGAGATAAAATTACAACCTCATATCCTAAATCCCTTAACATTTTTGACAAAGTTACCCAATTATCAAAAACCCATTCTTTACAACCTGCGGTTGATTGGGGACCAAATACAACATATTTAGGTTCTATTGGTCTTTTACTTGGTTTATAATTTAAACCGTGATTAACTTCATTATATTCTAATCCTAAAATATCCGTTGCGGTTTTTTGTAATGGAATTAAATTTGGTTGATTTGGGTGAAGATTAAAGTTTTTCCATCCTTGATTACTATCTCTAAACCAACCTAGTTTATAAATAACATCACAATTAACTGATTGACCAGGTTTAATAAATTTAATGTTTTTATAAGAATCAGAACCTTCAAACCATTCATTATGGAATGTACTTAAAATTACCTTACAATTTTTTTGATTCACTAATTCAATTGCGTAAGGTGCCCAAGCAATAGTATCACCAATAGATTTTGATTCAAATGAAACTAATACTGTTTTATTTTCAATATTAAATTTATCAACAACTTCACCGTTAATTCTTATTGTCCATGGAACATAATACTTTATACCACATGATGTCCACATGTTATTTGATATAGTATCTGAAAATCTTACTTTACCATCACCGTCAATAAACTCAACAAAATAATGTCTACCTTCATTTCCTTTAATTTCAACTCTTGGACCATCCAAGTAAGTTATAATTGTTTTATTGGTATCAGGTGTTTTAGGGTATTTTTCTAAAAATTGATTGATTGTTTTAATTCCAATTTCCGCAACTCTTTCCCAATTAAAATCTCTTCTAACTTCTTCAGATTCTTCTAAAGCAAGTTGTTTATATTTTGAATAGTTAGTTACAACATCCCACATTTTTTTACCTAAATCTTTAAAATCAGGTTCATAATAATTTCCAACAGAATCATTAAAATGACTGTATGTGCTTGCATCAACAGGTTTTTCACCAATAATATTCACAGGGATACCTTTACCTTCAGCAAATTCTAATTGACCTGAACAGTTTGAATATATTGATGGAACGCCACAAGCCATTGATTCAATTAAAGGTAAATTCCAACCTTCAGACCTAGCACAAGAAACAAATGCGTCACAAGATTTTAATATTTTAATATAATCTTCTCTTGGAGGGAAATGCAATATTTTAATTCTATCATCGTTAAGACCATAGTGTTCTAATCTTTCTTCTGTAGTTTTTAAACCATCACCTGAAAATGGATTATCAACCGAAATAATTAAATCAACAGGTTCATCTTTATCAAATGTGTTTAAGAATGTTTCAATAATTTCTTTAATTGATTTTCTATAATCCCATCTACCAGCTAAAAAGAATTTAAATCTACCATCAGATGTTAATTCATGTGATGTTTCTTCAGGGAAGAATATGTTAACATCAACACCTTCAGGTACAACTTTAATTTTTTCAGGGTCATATCCTTGAGCAATGGTACAATCTCTCTGCCATTTAGATGGAACCCATAATTCGTTAAATTCTTTTAATCTATTAAAATATTGTTCAGGTTGTAATGTTGATTCCCAAACATTATAGGCAATTTTAGGACCATAATAGTTATCATAAAATAAATGATGGTTTGTCTCACATAAAACTATATTAACATCAGGAGTAAACTCTTTTGATGGGTCTTTATACATTTTATAGTCGCTTCTTGTTTTATCTGTATTCCATAAAACTTGTTGATACAATAATTTACGGTCAGTATCGTTGAAATAATACTCATCATTGTGGGGTTCTTCGTTCATACCCTTCCAACCACTACCAATCGTAAAATTTCTGAATTTAATATCAGCGTGTTTTGATAAATGTCGGAAGAATTCCCTTGTGTGATGATTATAACCTGTGTTCCCAATGTAGGAACCGTGTGCAAATATTTTTGGCATAATGATTTTCTTTTATTGAAATATAAGAGGTATTGTCTATATTTCAATTATAAAGTAATGAAAGAATTAATATTAATAACATCTCACGCTCCGAGCAATGAAAAACAAGAGTTGCTCAGGAATTTGGTTAATGATACCAAAGGTAGGGGATATGATGTTATGTTATCAACTCATGTATTTGTTCCAAAAGACATTGTTGATTCTGTTGACTTTATGGTTTATGAAAAAGAAAACAAATTATTAACCGATTTGAAACACAAAAAATTCAGTTATTTTTGGAGTTTTGATGGTATGGTTAAAGTTAATTCTACAGAAACGTTTAGATATAATCATGCATTTGCAATGATTAAGTTACTTGTTAATGGTTTATCTTATGCCAAAAAAATTGGATATGAAAAGGTACATTTTTTTGAATATGATACAAAGATTAGTTCTTTTTTTGAAATTCAAGTCAATTCAAAAATGTTGGAAGAATATAATGTAATTTATTATACACCACCAGGTCTTCCTTGGCCAAGTGCACCAATATCATTTAGTTTAAATAAAATATCTGATTCTTGGTTTAACATTTCAAATGAATCAATAATGGAATTCTTTGACGAAAACACATCCAAATTATCTGAAGAATATGAACAAAGGTTAATTAATGATTCAGGTAATTCTTTAAATAAAGAACATAAAATATTACTTGAAAATGGTATTGAGGTTGGGTTACATTGTGAGATTGAAAAAAATTCTTGGATGGTACCCGTATATCACCAACCATCAAACAAATTGGTGTTCTTTGGTTGGGCAAAAGATTCTATTGAAGACATTGAAATTACTTTAATTATTAACGAAAATAGAATTGAAAAACATAAAGTTGAACCAAGAAGATGGATTGCCATAGATATTGACGACATTAATAATGTATCAACAATCACAATAATAGTTAACGGTGAAATAACGAATAGTTTAGACTTTTCAAAGATAGATATAGAATATTATAAAACTAAAAATCAAATAAATTATCAATAAAATATGAATAAAATAAAACACGAATACGATAGAAGTGAATTTTTAAATTTACTGAATAAAATAAACCCAAATGGTAAAGGTGCCGAAATCGGAGTTTTTAAAGGGGATTTTTCAAAAGAAATTTTAAACAAGTGGGGTGGTAAACTTTATATGATTGATGTATGGAGAGAATTGGGTGATGAATACATTGATGCTAGTAACCATAAGAACCATTCGGATGCTTATGAAGAAACTATGACAAAAATTAGAGGTCTTGAGGAGAGAGGAATTATGATTCGCTCAACATCAAAAGATTGTATTGATTTGTTTGAAGATGAAAGTTTAGATTTTGTTTTTATTGATGCCAATCACGCTTATGATTTTGTAAAAGAAGATATTGAACTTTGGTTTCCTAAGTTAAAAAAAGGTGGTATTTTTTCAGGACATGATTATATGAATTTAGATTGGAGTCAACCACCATATTTGGAAAATGGTAAAGACAAACATATCTATACCAATACATTTTCGGGACAAGTAATCTATAATGGAATTTTTGGTGTTAATCCTGCGGTTGACGAATTTTGTGAAAATAATAATTATGAATTAAATTTTACCAATGAATGGTTCGGAACATGGTGGTTAATAAAGTAATTTTAATCCAAGTTTGGATTGGTAAAATCCCTGATTATTTTTGGGTACATTATGAAACCACTAAGAATTTAGTTGGATATGATTTTTTATTTGTTACCGACCAACTTGATTTTAAATTAGACTCAAAGAATTATAAAGTTGTTTATAAAACAAAAGAAGATATTGAATTATTATTATCTAATAAAACAAATCATGATATTAAGTTATTAAATAATAAAAAAATATGTGATGCAAAGATAAGTTATGGTGATTTATTTGAGGATTACATTTTAGATTATGATTATTTTGGGTGTTATGATATTGACACTTTGTTTGGTGATTTATCTAAAATAGAATTTGGTGATTATGACTTTATATCATTTGCAGATGAAAAGTATTATAATAGAATATCAGGTCCTTTTATTTTGGTTAAAAATACTGAAACTTTAAGAAAATTATATCTTGATAACAATTTCGTTGAATGTATGAACCAAGAACAAATGTTTTTTTATGAAGAAAATGTTTTTCACGGCAAAATTAAAAATGAATATAAAGTCAATTTAATATATGACAAAGTTAATTGTAATTTTGATGGTAAAAATTCATACGATTGTGTTTGGAGCGGAGGTAAGTTATTAGTAGATAATAAAGAAATTTGTTTATATCATTTTTATAGAAAAAATAGAACAAAATTTGATTTTGTTGGTAATAAAATTATTGCTCAGTATAATAAAACTTTAACAGACGATTTTTATTGGGTAATTGGATTCACTGAAAATTACAGCAAACTTTCATATGGGTTATTAGAATCTTTAAAAAAATATTCAAACAGGAAATGTATAATCTATACCATAAATTTTGATTTTCAATTACCTGAAATTTATTCAACTTCAAATCAGTTTATCTTAAGAAGAATTGATATTCCAAAAGGAAATTTAGATGCCAAAGGTAGAGATGAAAATATTATAAATTCAAAACCACTTATCAATTTAGATGTCATCAATTATCTACCAAATAAAACTTTTGTATTTTTAGATTGTGACATTTATTTGACTGTTAATTGTGATGAATTAAAAAAGTATTTTGATGATATTGAATCTCATCCATTAATTAATTCTCACGTTCATGATAGAATTTATGTTTCAGATATTATTCCTGGCGAATGGGTTAGTACGATAGATGTGTTATCTGAAGCAACAGGAATACCCGTTACAGTTTTTCCAAGAAGAAAAACAAATGTCATTGTCTTCAATGACAAATCAAAATGGTTTTTTGAGGAACAAATGAGTTTATATAATCAATATAGAAACACTAAACATGGAGTTTTTAGGCTTCATGATGAAGACTCGGCAAATATTCTTTTATCAAAATATAATTTAACCAAATCACTACCTTTAATTGACATGGAAGAATCTTCTAGTGTTAATATGGATAAGATTAGGAACTATAGTTATAGTATCAGTTTAATATCGGATAACGTAACTTTACCTGCGAATGAAAATGACATTTATTGTTTCCATGGATTTAAAGACAAAGATTACCATTTAACAATAAACAATGATTATGGTAAAACAGTTTTAGATTGCGAAGACTTTGCAATAACATATGATAATAACACAATTAAATTTGAAAAAAATTCATTTTTAGTATCAAAAAAAATTGAAAATGAAGTTAATTTTATTGTAAAAAATATTGATACGGGTAACATTGTTTGTCAGTTAAATAACCAGTCAATATTTCAATATTGGTTATTTTATTATTCAAATATTCATTTATCTAAAGGAAAATATCAAACATCAATAGTTGAATCTCATTCAAAAAGAATTATCTTTAATGATATTTTAGAAGTAAGTTAAACCATATGAATAGCTCAAATAACGTGCATTACGAAAACAACAAATCAGAATTTAATTTAAAAACAATTGAACATGGTCACCATAATATGAAATATAGAGGTGTTAAATGTTTAAAATGTCCGTTTGATTACGTGACATACCAAATGATTATTAATGAGATTAAACCTGATTTAATTATTGAAATTGGAACATACATTGGGGGTAACGCTCTTTATATTGCCGATTTATTAGATATAAATAATAAAGGTGAAGTTCACACAATTGATATTGAAGATTTAGTTGATTCTGAATTAATTAATAACCACCCAAGAATTAAAAGATTTTTAGGTGGATATGAAAATTACGACATAAACATTGTTAGAGATTTTAATACCATATTAGTAATTGATGATGGTTCTCATCAGTATCATGACGTTAAAATGGCTTTTGAAAAATTTAAAGATATTGTATCCTTAAATTCATATTACATTATTGAAGATGGTGGTTTGACTGAATTGGGTTATGGGGAAACACATAACGGTGGTCCTTTAAGGGCGATTGAAGAAATAATGAAAAATACCAATCAATATGAGATTGATAGAAAATGGTGTGATTTTTTTGGTAAAAACGCAACATTCAACACAAACGGATTTTTAAAAAAATTAAGATAATATATGCATCACTCAGCTTACGTAAACGCGGAAAAATTCTATCACAAGTATTGTGAAAAGAATATTGAAAATAAAAAAATATTAGATGTTGGTTCATATGATGTGAACGGAACCATGAAACCAATCTTTGAAAAAGGTCAATATGTTGGGTTAGATATGGAGGCGGGTCCAAATGTTGATATAGTCGGAGTGTCTCACAATATCCCATTTGAAAAAGATGAGTTTGATATTATAATATCATCATCTTGTTTTGAACATGACGACATGTTTTGGATATCGTTTCAAGAAATGTGTAGGGTGTTAAAACATGGTGGATATATGTACGTCCAAGCTCCATCAAATGGTCCTTATCACGGATGGCCTGGTGACAATTGGAGATTTTATATTGATAGTTGGAAAGCTCTTGAAAAGTGGGGTAAAAAACTTGGGTTTGATATTGAACTTGTTGAACATTATATTGATGACACAACTCCTCACCACCCAAATGAAGGATTTAGATTATGGAATGATTCAATTGGTATCTATAGAAAAAAACCTATTGAATTAAACAAAGTTGCACTTATCAGTACTTTTTGTGACACCCAAGAAAAGTTAGATGTTTTAGAAAAAAATATTAAAATAATTAAAAGTCACAATCTTGATGTTATTGCAATATCACCATTTAACCTTCCTGAAAGTATTACAAAATTGTGTGATTATGTTTTTGTTACAAAAGATAATCCAGTGTTGGAATGGCCTGTAAGGAGTATGTACGCTTGGAGGAAAGTAACTTTAAACGGAAAATTACATACAATTGCAAGAACATATCCTGACTACGGATTCGCTGGGTTAACACAAATTAAACAATTAAGTGAAATTGCTCTCAATTTTGGGTACAATCAATTTTATCATATGATTTATGATTTAAAAATTGATAAAAATGTAATTGATGGATTTAACTCAGATAAAACTTGTAGTGTTTATCCATCAAAAAGAGGTGACTCTAATTGGGAGGCTGGTCTTCATTATATGATTTTTGATAAAAATAACTTGAATAAATTTATATCTCAAATTACTTTAGAAAATTACTTATCATTAAAAGATTCACATTCATTTGAATGGTTAAAAAGTATACAGAGTGTTGTAGGTTATAATGTGGAACCAATTGCGGTTGAAGATGAAATATATTATTACGAAGGTTTTGATTTTTTTAATTTTTCACCAATTAAAGGTTTAAAGTTCTTCATTGAAAAGAATGACGAAACACTAACACCAATCAAATTACTTTTTTATGAAAATCAATTAGATAAAGAAATTAAGATTAAAGTTGGTGAAACAATTAATGTAGGAGTAATTAATGACTATGCAATTTTTGATTTAGGATTTAATAAATTAAACCCACAACAAGTTACGATTACCGTTGATTCTGTTGAATACGATATTACAAATATTATTTTAAATCTTAAACATAGTTTTTTAGGTATTGAATAATATGATTGAAAATATACATCTATGGAAGGCCGACATAGGAACTTATTTTGACCGAAATGTTAACATAATTTCTTGGAGTGATGAATATAAAATTCACGTTGGAAAATATTGTTCAATTGGTAGGGATTGTAATTTTTTCTTACACGCAAATCACAGACCTGATTGGATAACAACAAGTTCTCAGTTATGGGGACCAGTTACACCTGAGATTGCAAGTTTACATATGGAGATGGGACACCCATCTTGTAAAGGTGATATTACAATAGGAAGTGATGTTTGGATTGGAGCAAAATCAACCATAATGTCAGGAATTAAAATAGGACACGGTGCGATTGTTGCCGCTGGTGCATTGGTTACCAAAGATGTTGAACCTTATTCTGTTGTTGGTGGAAATCCTGCCAAACATTTAAAATATAGATTTGATGAAGAACAGGTTAAAAATTTATTAGACATTGCTTGGTGGGATTGGGAAGAAAGTAAAATTAAAGAAGAAGCGATGGTACTTTGGAGTCAAGATATAAATCACTTTATAGAAAAACACAAAAAATGATTACTGTAAAATATAGTTCAGAAGGTATTAGAGTTAATGTTGGAATGATTAGTAAATACAATCAAAATCTACCATTAAAGTTAAAAATTAAAAAACACGTTAGTGGTGAAGTCCAATGGTCAACAAATTTAAATGATAATTGGTTTGCGTCATTTCCTAATACAGAAATGTTTGATGTTGAGATATGTGACTCAAAAGACAGAATTGTTTATACAAAAGTTTGGGATGTTATGGAACATGGAAATCATTTCTATAAATCACTTTGGATGTATAAT